>TARA_R110000764_G_scaffold193904_1_pt1 | contig 31753 bp, 16 predicted proteins | sample TARA_R110000764 | Tara Oceans TARA_R110000764 (sample SAMEA4398111) | marine metagenome | biome: Polar Biome; feature: [SRF] surface water layer (ENVO:00010504); material: water (ENVO:00002006), including particulate matter (ENVO:01000060) such as... | depth 5 m | reverse complement strand
TTGAGGGTCAGCCAGCCATACTGGCCGCGCAGTTCGGTGCCGAGCGCACCGTCGGTGCCAGTCGCGGCTTCAGCGCCTGTGCGCACGCCGGTGACGTCGAGCGGGTTGCTGTCCTCGTCGGTGTCGTTGTCCAGTACGTTGCCGCTGGCATTGCTGCCGCTGGCGGCGTTGGCCACGCCACCGTCTTCGATGGCGGTAGCGGTGTCATTGACGCCCACGGGGGCGTCGTTGCGACCCCGGATGATGATGGTCAGTTGGGCTTCATCGCTGAGGCCGGCAATATCGGTGGCGGCGTAGGTGAACTGATCTTGCAGGGTATCCAGCGCGCCGAGGGCGATGACGTCCTGATTTTCGGGGTCGATGGTGTAGGTGTAAGTGCCGTCGGCATTGATCACCAGGCTGCCGTACTGACCGGTGAGGGTCAGGCTGCCGCCCGCCAGTGCAGTCAAATCGCCGCCAGCGGCTTCACTGCCGGTGCGCCCGGCACTGACGTTCAGGCTGTCGCCGTTGTCGATGTCGGTATCGTTGGTGAGCAGATTGCCTGACGGATTGATCGCGTTGTTGGTGCCGTTGTCAGCTACCGCGTAGGCGGTATTATCCGCCGCGACCGGCGCGTCATCGGCGCCCTCAATAGTGATGGTCAGGGTAGCGCTGTCTTGCAGCCCTTCGGCATCAATCACGCTGTAAGTGAAGGTCTCGGTTAAGGTATCAGTGCTAAGGCGCAGTGCCTGCACGTCGGCGTTATCGTTATTGATGACGTAGCTGTAGCTACCATCAGCGTTCAAGGTCAGGCTGCCGTAAATACCGGTGAGAGCGCTGCCAATGGCGCCGCTGGTGCCTGTACCTGTTTCGTTACCGGTGCGCACTGAAAAGACGTGTTTGGTTTCACCGTTAGCATTGCTGTCGACGTCGCTGTCGTTGTCCAGCACGTTGCCGGTGGCATTTGAACCGGCAGTCGCATTGGCGGTGCCGCCCGCTTCAACGGCGGTGCCGGTATCGTCAGTGGCGACGGGGGTGTCATTGGCGCCTTCAACCGTCACGGTCAAGGTGGCTGTGTCTGTTGCCCCCCAGATATCGGCCAGGGTGTAAGTGAAGTCGTCGGTCAGGCTCTGGCCGGAAATGCGCAAAGCCTGAACCTCAGCCATATCGTTATCGACGCGGTAGCTGTAGCTGCCGTTAGCATTGATGGTCAGCCAGCCATACTGGCCGCGTAGTTCAGTGCCCAGGGTGCCGTCGGTTCCGCTGGATGTTTCGTCGCCGGTGCGGATGGCATCGATATGCAGCGGGTTGTTGTCCAGATCGGTGTCGTTATCCAACACATTGCCGCTGGGGTCGAGGCCGCTATCAGCGTTGCCAATACCGCCGGCTTCAATGGCCGTGGCTGCATCGTTCGCGCCAACGGGGGCGTCGTTGCGGCCACGGATGATGACAGTCAGCTGGGCTTCGTCGCTGAGGTCATCGAGGTCGGTGGCGGCATAGGTGAATTGATCGCGCAGGGTCTCGGTGGCGCCCAAGGCAATAACGTCGGGATTGCTGTTATCCAGCGTGTAAGTGTAAGAGCCGTCTGCGTTGATCACCAATTGGCCGTACTGACCAGTCAGGCTGATGCTGCCGGCAATCAATGGGCTTAGCGCCGTGCCGTCGGTTTCCGGGCCGGTGCGGGCGCCGCTCACCGCGAGCACATCGCTGGCATCAATATCGCTATCGTTGGTCAGCAGGTTACCGGTTGGATTAACGCTGTTACCGGCGCCGTTGTCCGCTGCCGCGTAGGCCAGGTTGTTCTCGGCCAACGGCTTATCGTTGGCGCCTTCCAGGGTGATGGTCAGGGTGGCACGGTCGGTCAGGCCGTTGGCGTCAACCACCTCATAGCTGAAAGACTCGCTCAGGGTTTCGCCGCTGGTACGCAGTGCCTGAACCGCGGGGTTGTCGTTGTCGATGACGTAGGTATAGCTGCCGTCACTGTTCAGGGTCAGGCTGCCGTAGGTTCCGGTTAGCGCACTGCCGACAGTGCCGCTGCTGCCGTTCTCGGTTTCGGCACCGGTACGCACCGAGGCCACGGCCTTGGTTTCGCCGTTGGCGAGGCTGTCTACGTCGTTGTCGTTATCCAGTACGTTACCGGTGGCATTGCTACCGGTGGTGGCGTTATTTTCGCCGCCGGCTTCTACGGCGGTGCCGCTGTCGTCGCCGGCCACGGGAGCATCGTTGCTGCCGCGAATGGTGATATTGATCTGTGCCTGATCGGTCGCGCCCCATACATCCGCCAGGGTATAGGTAAAGCTGTCGACCAGGGTCTGGCCGCTGAGGCGCAGGGCTTCGACTTCGGCCATATCATTATCAAGGCGGTAGCTGGTAGTGCCGTCGGCATTGATGGTCAGCCAGCCATATTGGCCGCGCAGTTCGCTGCCGAGTGTGCCGTCGCTGCCGCTGCCGGCCTCGGCGCCGCTGCGGATAGCGCTGACGGACAAGGCATCGCCGTCCAGATCGCTGTCGTTGAGCAGCACGTTGCCGCTGGGGTCCACCCCGACGGTGGCGTTGTCTATCCCGCCGGCTTCCACGGCGATGGCGTTGTCGTCGGTCGCCTGCGGCGCATCGTTGCGACCGCGGATGACGATGGTCAGCTGCGCGATATCGCTCAGGTTTTCGGCATCGCTGGCTTGATAGGTAAAGCGGTCCTGCAGCAACTGACCAGGCTTGAGGGCGATCACATCTGCATCGTTAGGATCCAGAGTGTAGCTGTAGCTGCCGTCCGCATTAATTATCAGTTCGCCGTGCTCACCGGTCAGGGTGATGCTGCCACCGGTGAGCGCATCCAGTGCACCGCCGGCTGCTTCGGCACCGGTGCGTGCGGCGCTGACGCTGAGGCTGTCACCGGCATCTACGTCAGTGTCGTTGGTCAGCAGGTTGCCGGCCGGGTTGACTGCGTTGCCGCTGCCATCGTCAGCGGCGGCATAGCCGAAGTTGTTGCTCGCCACGGGCGCATCATTGGCACCGGTGAGGGTGATGGTGAGAGTGGCGCGGTCGGTCAGGCCGTTGGCGTCGATCACCTCATAGCTGAACGACTCGGTTAGGGTATCGCTGCTCAGGCGCAGGGCCTGTACGGCGGCGTTGTCGTTGTCGATCACGTAGGTGTAGCTGCCATCGGCGTTCAGCGTCAGACTGCCGTAAGTGCCGGTCAGCGCGTTGCCGACTGTTCCGCTGGTGCCGCTTTCCAGCTCTGAGCCAGTGCGCACCGAGGAGACGTTTTTGCTTTCGCCGTAGGCGTCCACGTCGGTGTCGTTGTCCAGCACGTTGCCCAGCGCATAGCTGCCGGCGGAGCCATTGGCAGTGCCACCCGCTTCAACTGCGGTGGCGGTATCGTCCAAGGCGACAGGGGCGTCGTTGGCGCCGGTGACGGTGATGGTCAGCGTGGCCAAGTCGGTGGCGCCCAAGGCGTCACTTACGCTGTAGGTAAAGGTGTCGGTGAGGGTGTCGCCGCTCTGGCGCAGGGCCTGCACGGCGGCGTTGCTGTTGTCGACGACGTAGGTGTAAGTGCCATCGGCGTTCAAGGTTAGGCTACCGTATTGGCCATCCAGCGCGCTGCCCAGGGTGCCGGCCGTGCCGGATCCCGCTTCAGTTCCAGTACGCACGGCGGAGACGTTTTTGGTCTCGCCGTTGGCGTCGACGTCGGTGTCGTTGCTCAACACGTTGCCATTGGCGTCGGTGCCTGGTGTGGCGTTATCCGCACCACCCGCTTCTGCGGCGGTAGCGACATCATCGGCGGCAACAGGTGCATCGTTGGCACCTTCAATAGTGATGGTCAGGGTGGCGCGGTCACTCAGGCCAGCCGCATCCGTTACTTCATAACTGAATGACTCGCTAAGCGTATTGCCACTTTGGCGCAGCGCCTGTACGGCGGCGTTGTTTTCATCCACCACGAAGGTGTAGGTGCCATCGGCGTTCAGGGTCAGGCTGCCGTAGGTGCCGACCAGCGCAGCGCCGATGCTGCCGGCGGTGCCGCTAGCGCTTTCGCTGCCGGTGCGCACCGAAGAGATGGCCTTGGTTTCGCCGTAATCGACCGGATCGCTGGCGTTCTCGCCGCCGTCCACGTCGTTGTCGTTATCCAGCACGTTGCCGGTGGCATTGCTGCCGGCGCTGGCGTTGTCTGTACCGCCTGCTTCAACAGCCGTGGCGGCGTCATCTGCGGCAACCGGAGCATCGTTGCGGCCGTTGATGGTGATATTCAGTTGCGCCGTGTCTGTCGCACCAATAGCGTCTGCCACAGTGTAGGTGAAGCTTTCGTTGAGGTTCTGACCATTCAGGCGCAGCGCTTCAACTTCGGGATTATCGTTATCCAGCAGGTACGTCCAGGTGCCGTTCTCGTTCAACGTGAGCTGGCCATATTGGCCCTGTAGTGCAGTGCCGACCGTGCCTGCGTTGCCGCTGCCGGCTTCATCGCCGGTACGTACGCCGGCAACCCGCAGCGGGTCGCCATCGGGGTCGCGGTCATTGGTGAGCACATTGCCGCTGGGATTGAGTCCGCTGTTGGCGTTGGCCACGCCGCCAGCTTCGACCGCAGTAGCATTGTTATCGACGGCGACGGGCGCGTCGTTGCGGCCCTGGATGATGATGGTCAGCTGCGCCTGGTCACTTAGGCCGCCTAGATCGGTGGCGGCGTAAGTGAACTGATCCTGCAGGGTTTGCAGGGGCGTCAGCGCGATAACCGCGGGGTTACTGCTGTCTAGGATGTACTGATAGGTGCCGTCCGAGCCGATGATTAGCTGGCCGTATTGTCCGCTGAGCAGGGTGCCGTTGCTGCCAGTGGTGCCAGCGTTGACGCTCTGCAGTGCGCCGCCAGCCGCTTCGCCACCAGCTCGTGCCCCGCTAACGCTGAGCACGTCACCGGCGTCGATATCACTATCATTGGTCAGCACATTACCGGTTGGGTTGATGGCGTTGTCGCTGCCATTGTCGGCGGCGGCATAGACCAGGTTGTCGATGGCTACCGGGGCATCCCAGGCGCCCTGAATGGTGATTGTCAGTTGCGCGTTGTCGGTTGCGCCGGCGGTGTCGTGCAGGCGATAGGTGAACACTTCCTGCAGCACATCACTGGACTTCAGCGCTTGTACCGCAGCGTTGTTGTTATCAAGCTGATAGCTGTAGCTCCCATCGGCGCCGACGGTAATGGTGCCGTAAAGGCCAGCCAGCGTCAGGCTGCCGTTAACTTCGGTAAAGCTACCGCTAGCGGCTTCGCTGCCGCTGCGCAAGGCGTCCAGGGTTTGGCTGTCACTGGTGTCAACGTCGGTATCGTTGGTCAGCAGGTTGCCGCTTGGATTGCTGCCGGGTGTGGCATTGGCAACACCGCCAGCTTCCACCGCAGTGGCGGTGTCATTGACCGCAACCGGTGCATCGTTGGCGCCGACAAGGGTGATAGTCAGTTGCGCAGAGCTGGTCGCACCACTGAGATCACGAATGCTGTAGGTAAAGGTCTCGGTCAACTTGTCGCTGCTGGTGCGCAGCGCCTGGACGGCGGCGTTGTTGTTGTCCACCACATAGCTGTAGCTGCCGTCGGCATTCACAGTCAGGGTGCCGTAGCGAGCCAGCAGAGGCACGCCGGCGGCGACGCTCTTGAGGCCCTGATTAACCTGGGTGACGCTGAGGGTTTCGCCGTAACCGTCCAGATCGGTGTCATTGTCGAGCAGGTTGCCCGTGGGATTGACCCCGGCCGTGCTGTTATTCACGCCACCGGCCTCAACGGCAGTAGCGCTGTCGTTGTTGGCGACCGGCGCGTCGTTGGCGCCGGTGATGGTGATATTGAGGGTGGCACGATCTTCGGCGCCGCTAGCGTCTATCACGGTGTAGCTGAAGCTGTCGGCAAGCTGGTCGGCTGCGGTGCGCAGGGCCTGAACCTCAGCCTGACCATTGTCCAGCCGGTAGCTGTAGCTACCGTCGGCGTTCAGAGTCAGCCAGCCATAGTCGCCGCGCAGCTCGCTGCCCAGCAGGCCGTCGGCGCCGCTAGCGCCTTCGCTGCCGGTGCGTACCGAAGATACGGCCTTGGTTTCGCCGTAATCGACCAGATCACTGGGTGATTCGCCGCCGTCGGCATCGTTGTCGTTACCCAGCACGTTGCCGGTGGGGTTGCTGCCGGGCTGGTTGTTGTTGCTGCCGCCGGCTTCGGTAGCGGTTGCGTTGTCGTCAACGGCCACCGGGGCATCATTCTGACCGCGAATGACGACGATCAGTTGGGCGCTGTCGCTGCCGCCCTTGCCGTCGGTAATCTGATAACTGAACCGCTCGAATAGACGGTCAATCTGCTGCCGCAGGGCTTCAACCGCAGGATTGCTGTTGTCGACCACATAGGTGTAGGTGCCATCGGCGATCAGGGTCAGGCTGCCGTAGCGGCCGGCCAGCGCGCTGCCTACAGTGCCGGCAGTGCCCTCGCTGTTGGCGAATTGGGATACCGATAGTGGGTCGCCATCCGGATCGTTGGCGCGATTGAGCACTGTGCCGCTGGGATTCAGCCCAGCAGTGCCGTTGTTGACGCCGCCTGCTTCGGTGGCCAGTACCGCAACAAAGTCAGCGCTGGGTACATCATTGGCGCCGCTCACACTGACTACCAGCTGCGCCAGGTCAGTCAGGCCCGCAGTATCGGTAATCTGGTAGGTAAAGGTGTCGGTCAGAATTTCGCCCTGTGGCAGGGCAATGACATCGGGATTGTCGCTGTCGACGTCATAGTAGTAGGAGCCGTCGGCGCCAATGCGCAGGGTGCCGTATTGGCCGCTGATCAGGGTTCCGCTGAGAGCATCGGTACCGGCGGCGACGCCGTTGAGCAAGCCGGGGTCAAGCGCGACATCGGCTTCGCTGGCGTTGACGATGCCGGTGAGGGTGAGTTGCGTATTGGGTTGATCCAGGCGATCAACGTCCTCATCGATACCATTGCCGCCGGGATCGGTGACATCACCCGGCCGGCTGGGCAGGGTGATGACGTTGCCGCTGGGGTTGCTCTCATCGCCCGCGCCGTTGCTGCTGGCGGCCTGCGCGCTGGCGGCGTCGTCGCTGGCAACCGGGTTGTCGTTGGCGCCTTGAATCACGATGCGCAGGGCGGCCAGGTCGTTCAGACCGCCCGCATCGGTAACTTGATAACTGAAGGTTTCGATCAGTTGGTCGCCGGCTACCAGGCGTTCAACTGCCGGGTTGTTGTTGTCGATGGCATAACTGTAGCTGCCGTCAGCGCCGATGGTAAGGCTGCCGTAGGTACCCTGAATTACGGTGCCATTGCTGCTATCGGTGCCGGCATTAACGCCGCTGAGTGGGCCGGGTGTCAGCTCGCCTTGGGTGCGAATGCCGGTAACCGACTTGGTCTCGCCGTAGGCTGTGCTGTCTACGTCGGTGTCGTTGTCCAGCACGTTGCCGGTGGCATCGCTGCCGCCGCTGCCATTAGCAACGCCGCCGGCTTCGGTAGCCGTGCCCTGGTCGTTGACGCCCACCGGGTTATCGTTGGCGCCACGCAAGGTGATGTTGAGTACGGCACTGGCGGTAGCGCCTTCAATGTCGGCTATCTGATAGCTGAACTGCTCAGTGAGTGACTGTGCGGCAAGTAGCGCCTGCACGTCCGGATCATCGTTGTGCACCACGTACTGATAGCTGCCGGTAGCGTCGACCACCAGGTCGCCGTAAACGCCAACCAGGGTGACGCTACCCGAGCTGGGCACCAATACACTGGATGAGCCGGAACTGATCGAGACTAGATGTAGCTTGTCATCATTGGTGGCGATATCCACATCGGTATCGTTGCTGAGCAAATTGCCCTTTGGGTTAACGCCCGCGGCCGTGTTACTTGTGCCGCCGGCTTCAAGGGCCTCGGCGGCATCATTGTTGGCGATAGGGTCGTCGTTGACCGCTTCCAGTTCGATCAGCAGGCTGTCCTGATCGAGCAATGCATCATCAGCGCTTTCACCGGGAGTGCCGTCGCCATCGGCGTCGCCGAAGTTGCCCAAGTCATTGGTGACTATGGTCAGGGTGTCTTCGCCGTTGTAGTTCAGGTTGCCCTGATAGATAAGGGCGGCGAGGGCGCTGTTGATCTCATCGACGGTGCCACCCAGGGTGAGCACGGCACTGCCGTTGCCGGCGATCTGCAGATTGCCGGGTAGGCTCGCAGCGGAATCCAGCGTCAGGGTGCCATTGAGCACACTAAGGGTGACTTGCAGGTTGCCATTGCCAGCATCAACGTCGCTGATCGACAGCGGATCAAGGGCAAAGGGTACGTCTTCCAAACCATTTTGGGTGCCGGGCAAGCTGTTGATGGGTGCATCGTTCTGCTGCACGTAACCGGCATCGGCATTGCTAGTGCTGCCTTCGCCCAGGTTGACTTGAATTTGTCCCAGAGCGCCGCCGTCGGTATCGATACGCACCCGCAGGTCGCCAAGCGGTTGCGGGTAGCTGATGGTGTCTGTGGGGGTGTCGATACGATAGATGCCGGATGGCAGAATGCCGAACTGGTACTGACCGTTGGCGTCGGTGGTGGTAGTGAAAGTCAGGTTGTCGTCGTTGGTATCCAGGTTGCCGTCGAGGCCAGCCCAGGTCAGGTTGACGGTCTGACCAGCCAGGCCATCGCCGTCTGGGGTAGTGCTGCCATCGGCGGAGAACGTATCGTCCCAGAGTGTCCCGGCGATGATGCCCAGGCCCGCGCCTTCGCGCAGCACATAGGTATTGGGGCCCACTTCACTGCCGGTGCGTTCGCCGTTGGTCTCGCCGTCGGCGCCAATGCTGGAGCCGCCCCAGCTGGTAAAGTCTTCGGGCAGGCTGGACCAGGTCAGGGTGGCGTCGGTATTGGCAACGGCATCCTGATTAGGTAGCTCGACCTGATAGATGAGGGTCACGGTGGTGCCGCTGTCGAGTTGCTCGAAATCGACGCTCAGGCTGCCGTTGGTAGACACGCTAACGCCCGCAGGCAGACTGTCGACAGAGTAGCTGACACCATTGATTTCAAGGCTCTGCAGCTGATAGTTGCTGGCGGTCGGCAGGCTGTCGCTGAGGTTTACATCATAGGCAGGTAGGTCACCGTTCTGAGTGAAACTAATGGCAACGGTGGCGCTGCCGCTGGTGCCGCCGGGGTTGGCATCAAAGTCGATGATCTGCTTGTTGAGGCCATTAAATGAAGGCTCGACTATGTTTTCGCGTACGGTCTTCTCGCCAGACAGATTGTTGCTGCCCGAGCGGTCGACAGCGGTAGCGGCAAGGCTGGTGCCGGCGATATTGGCGGTACTGTTGGCGACTTGCACGTTGAACTCGATGGTGACGCCTTCAAAGTCGTCATCGCTGTCGCTGTTGACCAATGAGCCCAGGTTGAAATTCAGTACGGTGCGGCCGTTGCCGTCGGTGCTGACGCTGATCTGCGCGCCATTAAGCACGCCGCCGGGCGAGTTGCCGGAGAGGTCAGCCTGAATGGGTTGCGCCTCGTCACTGCCCTCATTGCCGGTAACATTGAGCACGCCAGCGGTGATCAGGTCGGTCACATCGGTGCTGATGCCGCTGTCAGAGATAAACACCACGCGGGCAGTGCCGTCGTTGAGAAACGCCAGACCCTGATCCAGCGTAATTTGCAGGTTGTAATCGCTGGTTGTTCCCTCTGCGAGCAGGCCGGAAACGCGGTAACGAACGATCTCGCCGATACTCACGTTCTCGTTGTCGGCGGTGGTTGGGTTGGGTGCGGCAGTGTCGTCCAGTCCGCCAACGCGGGAAATGACCACCGCCTGAAGCACGGGGACCGAGATGGTCGAGCTGCTGCGGTAATCGTTGAGCGCGCCGCTATTGAGTGAGCCGTCTACCCCAGTCCGCTCGCCGTCGCTGCTTTGATCGTTACTAGCACCGTTCAAGCTGCTCCATTGCACGGTGGCAATGTTGTCAAACTTGCTTTCGCTGGCTGCGGTGTCGTTGACCGTGCCCGAAACGCGAATCTCAATACTGCCGCCCTTGCTGATGTCGATGTTGGCGCCATCGACACTGCGCAGCTGGTTGCCGATTAATTCGAAATCGGCGCCGCCATTATTGGTCGCATTGTTGTAGCTAATGCTGTTGATGGTCAGGCCATCCAGCTCGGTGGGTAGGTCATCAAGAAAGCTGAGGTCGAATGCGTCGAAGTCGCTGTCTGCAGCGTTGTTGCGCAGGGTGATGATGTACTCGACAGTGTCGCCTTGGTCGACACCGCGGCTGCTGGTGAACTGGGTCTGTTGCTCTATCGTCAGGGTGGGTTCACGCAAGGTTATCGTAGGCTTGCCGCCGGTAAGGCCAAGGCTGCGTTCGATATTATCGCTGCCGTTAGGCGTGTCGCCATCGGGGTCGTCATAACGCAGGTGCGCATTGTTTTGCAGCGACTGGTTGGCCTGGTTGGCGATTACGTTGCTGGCAATCAACTGCACGCGGATGACGAAGCTGTTGTTGCCGGTGTCGTTATCGTTACCGACGCTGGAAGCGCTGAAGGTGAATTGCGCATCTGCGCCCTCGTCACCGAGATTGCCGCCGCTGCCGGCAAAGTTACTGACTGTGATTATGCCGCCGAAATCAGCGCCCAGCGCGCCACTGTTGGCGCTGCTGGTAATCAGCTGATAACCCTGGCCGCCGTTATAGTCGGTGTCCAGCCGCATGCCGACGGGTATCCAGTCCTCTACCACCAAACCTTGGGTGTTGCCTTCGGGTAGTGTCACGACGATGTCGTAGAGCATGCGCTCGCCGATGACCAGATTGCTGCCGGTGGTGTGGCTGGCACTGGAGTCGCTTTCGTCGAGGCTGCCATCGGCAAAGGTTTTACTGATGACGGGCGCTGCGATCTGCTGGTCAGCAGTGTCTTCAAGGTCGTTGCCGGTGAAGTCGCTACCGCCCTCGGCGCTGGCGTAATTCGACAAGGTGGCATTGGATTGCAGGGTGGCGCTGGCGTTGATGTCGGCATCGACCACTACGTCGTAGCTGATGATGACGATGTTGCGGCCGCTGTTGTCGGCCTCGCTGCCGTCACGACCGCCGAGCAATGAGCCGGTGAAGTTGGCGTCCAGGAAGGTGATTTGATCGCCATCGACCTGGTAATCCAAACCTTCAACCAGAACGCTGCCATCACCACGGGTGACCGTGAGATTGGCGTTATCCAAACTTGAGCCAACAAAGCTCAAGCCGTCGGGCAAAGTCACGCTGGTGATGACGTCAAAAGCATTGCCGCCGCCGGTGTTTTCGATCGCGGTGGCCAAGCGCAATAAATCACCGGCATCCACATCTACCACGCTGCCATCGATGGCGCTCAGGTCAGTGACGCTGCCGCTGAATGGTATGCCGCTACTGCCGGGGGCATTCCAGCTACCGCTGGTACCGCTCACTGTACCGTTGCTGGAGGAAACGACGCCGTGGCTGATGGCGAGCAGCGGTTCGGCGATAGAGGCAATCACCGACACGTCTGCGGAGGACACCAGCTCTTTGCCCGAAAGCGTAGTGACCTGGCTGGACTGAGCCAACACATCAAAGGCGCGGTTGTCGGCAAAGGGCTGATCACCCACGGTAATGGTGAACTCAACTTCAATGCGGCTGCCTGCAGTGCCATTGTTAACGTAATCGGAGAAGTCGAACACGATGGCGTTGCCGGCACCGGTAGTGACCGAGATCACGCCGCCGGGATTGGTGTTGCCGTCGCCCAACTGCCATTGGTTGGTGTCGTCGCCTTGGGTCCAACTGATACCGGAAATATCAAACAGCGGCAGAGGCAGGTAGGCGGTCAGACTGAAATTTTCGTAATCACCGGTGAGTAGGTCGTAACTCAGGCGGAAGGTGACTTCATCGCCGGGGCTGAGCTCGGCGTTGGCTGGCGCTGCGCCGCCGTTAAGATCCACCAGTTCGATATCCACCGAGCTGGTAGGGATGCTACTGCTGGTACTGGAGCTGTCGGACTCGTCGTAGCCCGTTAGGTTGAAACGGTCCTGCAGCAGGGCGGCGGTAACGGTGGCGCTGTTGCCAAAACTATCACCCTCATTGATTTCGCTGTGCGGGCTGCCGGCGGGTGGCGTGTAGCTCTGCCCGATCACGGCCATATAGCTAATGACGACGGTGGTGGCGCCTTCGCGGTCATCGTCGAAGGCCAGGTCTCCGTTCAGCCAGCTTAATGCCGGAAAGGCATTGGACAGTGACTGGCCGACATCAAACACCATGCTGGTGGTGCCGTCCGCGTTTTCCACGCTGTTGTAGACCAGTTCGATAGTCTCGCTCACGCCATTGCGGGTAAAGCTGAGTGTGGGGGTGCCGGACAAGGTTTGGCCGTCGCTCATTTGATCGGCAACGGTAAACTCGCCAGCCTCAAAAAACGTGCGGCCGAAGGCAAAGTAGTCTGAAATCGCCAGGTTCAGTGTGTAATTCAGGGTGTCGCCGGGGGTCAGGCCGGAGGAGCCAATATCGGTCTGCAGGCTGACGTTTTTATCCAGGGTGATGGATTTGACGACAAAGCTGGTTTCCAGGCCATTACCGCTGAAATCGATACTGGTGTCGGGCTCGGTCACATCCCGAGGGTCAACTGGAACCCACTGCCCGCTGCCGCTCGGCGCCGCGATATTAATGGTGACGTCATCACCAGTTTGCGGGTTGATGATGGGCTGGCCGTTGGCATCGGTTTCCGGCACATAGAAATCAACCACGGTATCGGTAGAGCCCGTCATGGCAGGATAAATGACGGTAAAGTCGCTGATAAAGACGTTGTCATCGGCGATGGCATTGGCCATGGCGGTAGGGTCGGTAATAACGCTGCCGTCGGACAGGGTGATGGACGTCAACTCGCCGCCGTTGCCGGGGGTGATGGCAGTTACTTGAATATTGTCGGGCAGCGGTTGGGTGATGCTGACATCGGTCAGCGTTTGGCCCGGTGCTGGATTGGTGGTGATGGTCAAGCTGCGGCCAAAATTGGGGCCGCTGACGGTTTCGCCCTCAGGGGTGCTGATGTTTTGATCGAAGGTGATAACGGTCGGCAGGATCACGAAAGATTGAGTCGCAGCTTCGATCAGTGTTGGGTCCTGCGTGGGGTTGTTCAGCGAGTCATTGCCGTACTGGAAGCCTGCGCGGGCTTGAATGGTCAGCTCGGGTGAGCCGTTGGAGAAGCTGGTGTCGGCCAGATTACTTAGGCTCGCGGTGACCTGGATCGGCAGTATCGGCTGACCACTGGTAACACTGGCAAAGGGGATGCTCAGCACTACCAGCTTGTCACCGGCTTGCAGGCCGTAATCGGCGGCATTGATCACCAGCGCCTCGCCATTGGCATCGACGGCCAGCGGATGGGTGGCCAGGCCATTCGCGTCGAAGGTCACGCTTTGGCTATTGAGGCTTTGCCCTAGGTAGCTGGCTGAGATGAAATTGATGCCATCGTCGCCATCCTTGCCGGTAGTGGGCAGAAAAAGGTCGATAAAGGGCGCGTAGCCTTCCTGGCTGGAAGGGTTGCTGAAGTTGACGGTAAAGCTGAATTGATCGCCGAGCAGGACATCGCTGCGGCTGCTGTCCAGAGTGGTGGTTGGTTCAGCATCAGCCAGTAAACCGGCATAGGCCGCGACGGCACTGGTATCCAGCGCCAAGAGTTGATCAATGTCACCCACGCGGGTTTCCAGCTCCCAGTCTCCGCCGGCGGCGAGGCTGCCGGTGTCATCATCGGAGGCGGCAACATCTGCACCCGTCCAGCGTGCCAGCTCGGCGACCAGTGTTTGTCCGGCTTCGCCAGCGCCAATGCGGCAGCCGTAGAGTTGAATATCGGCGTCTTCGCTGAGCTGCATTTTCCAGCTGCTGAGGCTTTCGGAGATGTCTCCGAGGTTGGCGCTGGTGATGTTACTGCTACCCAGATTGAACTGTCCGGCGCTGCCATGGGAGAGGATCTGGATGGAGTCGACATTCTGCATTTGCTGCAGCGCGTCGGTGATGGCGGCAATACCGTCTTGTTCGCTGTCGATAATCAGCGCTTGCACATCGCCTGGCAATTGCGCGGCTAACTGCTCGTAGTCTTCCACCCGACTGTCGATGACCAGCAAGTGGCGCGGGCTGCTCGCGGTCGCCGGATTGGCGATGGCTTCTGGCAGTACCTGATGGTGGTCATCCGCAGCAGGGGTCGCGGCATGCTGAGCACCGCTGTCATCGAATTGATCTGCCGCTACGGCCGCAGCGCCGTCAAAAAGAATTCGCTGTTCCAGCGCCATCGCCTGGCTTTGTGGCTTGAGCGGCTTGAATGAGCTGTTTGGCGGCGTCTTCGACATTGACACAATTCCTTCGTGATAATCTGACTTCGGCATGCGCTGCACCGAGTTGGCATCTGGCTGCGGTGTTGCCGGGAGGCGGTTAAAGTCCGGCCCAGCAACGGCCACATAAGCCTTTTTTATAGTTGAGGCTCTGTTGTACGTAAAGAAATAGAGCCTTGTTTTAGAGCCTTTTTTCGCTGCGGAGGCTGCAATCCATGATGCTCCGCGAGGATGGACTATTTATGACGAGCCAAAGCGCCGATGTGCAGCTGTGTGACTCTGAGTTACAGGCCGCGCTGCGTGCGGCCCAGCGGGTGGTAGTTTTCAGTGGCGCGGGGATTTCGGCGGAAAGCGGTATAGCAACCTTTCGCGATAGCCTGATTGGGCTTTGGCAGAATTTTGACCCTGCTCGACTGGCCACAGTGGCAGCCTTTGAGCAGGACCCGGAACTGGTCTGGGGCTGGTACGAGTGGCGGCGTATGCAAGTATTGGCCGCGCAGCCGAACGCCGCGCACCTGGCCATCGCGGCGTTGGCGAACAGCAACCTTGAGTTGACGGTGATTACGCAGAACGTGGATGACCTGCACGAGCGTGCAGGCAGTGCCCAGGTGTTGCACCTGCACGGGAGCTTGCATCAGCCGCGGTGCCATGCGTGTGGAGAGGCGCACCGATTGTCGCCTGAGGCGCCTCGTGAGCCGACCGGTGGGCGTCGGTTGGCTCCGCCGATCTGTGCGCACTGTGCGGGCATGGTGCGTCCAGGCGTGGTCTGGTTTGGTGAGGCTTTACCGGAGCACAGCTTGCAACAAGCATTTGAGACTGCTGCGGACTGTGATCTGCTACTGTCGGTGGGCACCTCAGGGGTGGTTTACCCTGCGGCTCAAGTCCCGGAAATCGCGCTACGCTCGGGTGCTGCGGTTATTCATATCAATCCGCAACCTGAGTTGCTGGGTGGGGGCCGGGAATGGGCATTGGCAGGGCCGGCAGGCGAGTCGATGCCGAGACTGGTCAAAACGTTGCTGAGCAAATGAGCTCTCGAATGAGCGCCTTGTGCTACTCAGCGCTGTGTAACACTCGATTGAGATACCCATGAAGCCATTTGTATTGTCCGTGTTTAATCTGGCCTTCAGGCCTTTCTTTCTGCTTGGCAGTTTACTGGCGCTGCTGGGTGTAGCGTTGTGGGTGTCGGCGCTCAGCGGTCATCCTTTAGGTAATCAACCAGTGGGTGGCTGGCTTGTGTGGCATCAGCACGAACTGGTTTTTGGTTTCACCGGCGCCATCATCGGTGGCTTCCTGTTAACCGCGGTACAAAGCTGGACGGGTCGACCGGGGCTAGCCGGCTTCCCTTTAGCGTTGCTGGTCCTGTTGTGGCTGCTGGGTCGTATAAGCTGGTTTCAATCAATCCCGCCGGTGTTGTTGCTGGTGCTTAATCTGTCGTTTTTGCTGGGCGTGGCGGTAGTCATGGCCCGCATGTTGTGGGCGGTCCGACAGACGCGTAATTATCCAATTGTGCTGGTGTTGCTGCTCCTAACCGGCGTGCAAGGTATGCAGCTATACGGCGTCGCTAGTGGCGATTATGCATTGGCACAACGTGCTGTGCTGGCGGCTATCTGGCTAGTGGCGGCAATGATGGGTTTGATTGGCGGGCGGGTAATTCCCTTTTTTACCCAGCGCGGCTTGGGCCATGAACAGGGCGTTAGTGCGTGGCCTTGGTTGGACTGGGCGCTGCTGTTGGGTAGCGTGTTGGTTGCGGTATTGTTCGCTCTAGGCTTGGCACTGCACCCCCATCCGTTGACCGGCCTGCTATTTGGGCTCCTGGCGGCGGGGCACATGTTGCGGCTGCTGCGCTGGTTTAGTCCGGCGTTACTGCGCGTTCCACTGTTGTGGTCGCTGCATCTCGCCTATGCCTGGATGGTGCTGGCCTTCGCAGGTGTGGCGTTGTGGCAGTGCGGCTGGCTGACGAACTTGAGTACGCTAGTGCATGCGCTGACTGTGGGCGGCATTGGCGGCATGATTCTGGCCATGCTGGCGCGGGTATCACTAGGGCATACGGGACGAGCACTGACGTTACCGCGCGGCTTTGTCGCGGCGCTGGTGCTGATTAATTTAGCGGCAGTGGTGCGGGTTTTTGGCGTTGATCTTTGGTACTTGCCGTCGCTATGGCTGGCGGCGGTATGTTGGAGTGCCGCTTTTGGGCTGTATCTGATCGTTTATGGACCAATGCTGCTACGCCCCAGACCAGACGGTAAGGCAGGCTAAACAGGCAGCAGCATGACAGCTGCTGCCTGTGCAAATAACTCAAACGTAGGACTGATTGCCAAAACCACGCGGCAGCCGCTGCGGGCCCTTGATCTCTGCCAAACGGTTGCTCCACGCGGCACGCCAAGCGCTGGAATGTGTGTGCTCGTTTTTGCGTGCAGCTCTGCGCGCGGCGTTACGTTGGTCTTTACGTGCTTGCTTGTACACGTCGGTATTACGGCAGTTGCGGCATTTGACCTTGTTCAGAGTGGTGCTGCTTGTGAGGTCGCCTTCGCGGCCACAGGCAAGATGTCCGTCGTGCATGAAATGCGTAATCATGGGTACTTCTCCTTGTTATTGACTGTGGAGCCGACAGCGCGTGCACATGGATTCGGCACTTTTCTGTGGCACTGTTGATATGGACCTGCGCGCTTCGCTTAGGTTCGCAGAGGTGGCGTTTAATGAGACCTGTGCAACAAAAAACCGGCCTATAAATGCGGGCCGGTTTTTGTTGTTGCCGATGGGTTAAAGCCGTTTGGCGTTACTCTGCCGCAGGCTCGATCTCTTGGTAGTAACCGACCGCTACCAGATAATCACCCACCTTGCGGATCAGCGTTTCTTTCTCCTCGGTTTTACCCGTTACCGGATTAGGCCACTCGTAAGTCACTGAGTTTTCGCCGGCTTCGGCGGCATCGATCAGCTTCTGACCCACGCGGATACCGTCCTGGTTTTTCATGTCCGGAAAGTGGATGCCGATCAGGCGACGGTTGTAGCCGTGTGCGACCATGGTTTGGCTGTCGAGGTCAGCTACGAAGACGTACAAATCATCGCGGTTGAACTCAGGATCCAGACGGTTGACGCGCTCTATGGTGCCTTTGGCATCGGTTTGTACTGCTTGGGCAGCGTCGTCCAGCAGTTGTTCGGCGGCAGCTGGGCTGGAGCGGTTGACGAAATAACCCACAGCGAATGACTTGTCGTCATACAGTTGATAATAAACGCGCTTACGCTCTACCTTGCCGTCACGCCAGTTTTTCCAGCGGTACTCGTCGCTGTGGATCTGCTCTGAATCTGGCTGTTGCAGTGCGGTGGCCAAATGCTGCTTCAGCTCATCATCCAGCAGGGGTGAAATATCACGGCCGATCAAGGCAGCAGAAGGGCCGCCGGCGGCGAGCATGTGGCCTTCGCGATCCATCACGTAGACGTACAAATCACCATCGGTAAACTCGCCCTGACGACTAAATTTGGCGAAGGCGGTATTGCCTTCCTCTTTGTAAAGGTCGACGGCTTTGTGCAGCAACGCCGAGGCGCGGGCAGCTTCTTCTTCGTAGCCGGGGGCAACCGACGTATCTGCCATGCTGGCGGTAGATAGCAATGACAGCAGAGCCATCGCAGCAAGCAGGGCGGGGGTAAATAATTTCATATGCATTCCTCTGCGGGATTTGAACGTCTTGTTGGACGCATAGATACGCGTCCCTGTTCCAGCTTAGGAGTATACCCAGCTCTGTCTAGGGTCTGTTGACGTTTCATCGTAACCGCTCTGGCTGGGGCCAATTCGTCTTGGGTCGTGACGGCATAACAGCAGGCCCGGATGGCTGCCGTTATGCGCTGGAGCAATACCTTCTGGAATTAGAGGTAAATCCGCTGCATCACTTTCTCGTGTTCACGCAGTAGAGTGGGAATCTGATGATCGATCAGACGTCCCTCGGCCACCCGCATACGGCCATTGACCCAACTGTGACTGGTGGTGAAAGGGCCACACATGATGAGCGCGGCGAGCGGGTCACGCTGGGTGCCCGCGAAGGATAGGTGCTCGGTGCTCACGGCAATGATGTCTGCGCTCATGCCGGCAGCCAGATAACCGATGTCATCCCGCCCGAGCAATCTAGCACCGCCACGGGTGGCCATTTCCAGCGCTTCGCGGGCCGATAGCGCGCTTGGGTCGCCGCCGAAACCGCCGCGTCCACCGGGTGCTTCCGAGCCATAGCGCGCGGGCGCAACGCGCTGGAGCAACTGTGCCAAACGAGCCTCCAGAAAAAGATTGCTGGAGTCATTGGATGCCGATCCATCCACGCCCAGGCCCACCGGTACGCCGGCATCGAGCATCTGTCGTACTTTGGCGATGCCCTGACCGCAACGCATATTGGCGCTTGGGCAATGGGTAACGCCGGTTCCGGTTTGTGCGAATAAGGCAATCTCGGCGTCATCCAGAAAAATGCCATGGGCAAACCAAACGTCGTCGCCAATCCAATCGACCGATTCGGCGAAGGCGACCGAGCGCATACCGTAGATCTGCTGGCAGTATTCCTCTTCGTCCAGCTCTTCCGCCAGATGCGAATGCAGGCGCACGCCAGGGTACTTGCGCGCCAGTTGCGCGGCGTCCTTCATCAGTCCGGGGGTAACCGAGAACGGGGAGCAGGGCGCCAGGGTGATGCGCAGCATCGATTGCGCTGCCGGGTCGTGATAGCGCTGAATCAGGCGTTCAGCGTCACGCAGTATGTCTTCTTCTTTCTCCACGCAGTTATCCGGCGGCAGCCCGCCCTGGCTCTGGCCGCGTGACATAGCGCCGCGCGAAGCGTGGAAGCGAATGCCCATTTCGTCTGCTGCGGCGATTTGGCTATCGAGTGTCGAGCCGTTGGGCAACATGTACAGATGGTCTGCTGCGGTGGTGCAGCCGGACAGCAGCAACTCGGCCATGGCGACCTTGCTGCTGACGTGAATGGCATTGTCGTCGAGCTTGGCCCAGATCGGGTACAGCGTATTCAGCCAGGTAAACAGCTCGTCATCCTGCGCCATCACACGAGTGAGGTTCTGATACATGTGGTGGTGGGTATTGACCATGCCGGGCATCACCACGTGGCCTCGCAAATCGTGTGTCTGCGTGACGGCGACATCCGGTTTGTCGGCGCTGGCGCCAACCCAGAGGATGGTGTTGCCGTCGATCAAAATGGCGCCGTCGCGGATTTCGCGGCGCTGATCGTCAAAGGTGGCGAGGTAATCGATATGGTCGAGTAGTTGAATGCTCATGGCTGTGCCTTGTTCAGTGCCAGCCGGCGTGGCTGACATGCAGTCGTATCCGCCAGCGCGTGGGCGATGGCGGTGCAGAGGTTGTTCAAGTTGGGTGCGTTACGAGGCTGCAGGTCAGCTGAGCTGAAAGGGGAAGGCGGTTTCCTGCCAATGCGGCACATAGCACGCCTGCCAAGCCGCGCGGCGCAGGCGGTCGGCGTTGGCATTAAGCAGAGTGCTCAGGGAGGAATTCATGTTGCTTGGAGTCCGATTAGTTCATGGGGTGCTAGGCAGCAGAAAATAACCAGCAAGGGTTATGCCAGCGTGGGAGTACGTGACGGCAAGATCACCCGCACGGATCTCTGGAACGACAGCGCCGAGTGGATACTCGCTCCTGAGGTCGCAAAGCCCTGAGCCGTTAGGGTTGGCGTGCGATGTGCGTTGGCGATAAATGCTCGGGTAGGTCGCCAAAAGCGCTAGGCGTAACGCCCAGGTGCTTGCGAAAGGCAGCAATAAAGGCCGAGGTGGAATCGTAGCCGCAGGCCAATGCCACGTCTGTTACCCGCTCGCCTTGCTGCAAGAGGGGTAGGGCGCTGAGCAACCGCAGGCGCTGGCGCCAGGCGCGAAAGCTGAGGCCGGTATGTTGCTGGAATAAGCGGGTTAATGTCTTTTCCGACAACGCCAGCTCACTTGCCCAGTCGCCCAGTTTCTGCGGCAGGTCGGGGGTTCGATACAGCGCTTCGCAGATTGGTTGCAGGCGCGGATCGGCCGGCCAGGGTAGATACAACCCGGTTTCTGCGGCGGCTTGCAGTTGGTCCAGTAGTACGTGAACCAAGCGCCCGTCGGCACTCTGCTCATCGTACTCGGCGGGCAAGCCGCCAAACTGGCTGATCAACTCACGGGTCAACGGGTTGATTTCCAGTACTTTGCAATGGCTGGCCGCCCAGGGGATGGCGCTGCGTTCAATATACAGGCTGCGCATTTCGGTGGCGGGCGAGCTGATGACCGAGTGCGGCAAATCGGGTGGTACGAGGATTGCTCGTTGCGGCGGTGCAATAAAACGCCCGCGCTCGGTATGCACCGAAAGCACCCCACGAATGGCGTAGGACAACTGCGCCCAAGGATGGCTGTGCCACTCCGTTGCCGCGCTGCGCGGCAACGACTCTACGCGGGCATAGAGCGGCCTCGGTAAGCTGCCTAGGGTAGGTACGGCACGATGGATTGGTAGGCTTTGTCCGTTTCTCGACATTGTGTGGTCAGATCGCGTTAGTCGGTCGTTGAGGTACACAGTAGACTGCAGCCTTGAACAGTGACAAGTACCATCATAAAAAGAGAGTCGATTATGGCCAGACCGCGTTTTCTCCCCGACACCATGACCCTGTGTCTGATTGCAGTGGTGATCGCCGCCAGTGTGTTTCCGGTCAGCGGTGAGGCCGCAGTGGCATTTGATTGGCTGACTAACGCGGCCATTGCGCTGCTGTTCTTTATGCATGGCGCCAAGCTATCCCGCGAGGCGATCGTTGCCGGCATGGGCCATTGGCGTCTGCACTTGCTGGTGTTCGGCTGTACCTTCTTGCTGTTTCCGCTGCTGGGACTGGGCCTCAAGCCGGTGTTGTTACCGTTGGTTGGCGATGAGCTTTATCTGGGCATTCTGTTCCTTTGCGCCTTGCCGGCTACGGTGCAATCGGCCATCGCCTTCACCTCGCTGGCGCGCGGTAACGTTGCCGCCGCCGTGTGCAGCGCGGCTACCTCAAGCTTGCTGGGCATCTTTGTAACGCCGCTGCTGGTGCTGTTGATGATTGGCGCGCAGGCTGGCGATTCCAATACGCTGGATGCCATCGGAAAAATCGTAGTGCAGTTGCTGCTGCCCTTTATTGCCGGTCAGATCGCCCGTCGCTGGATCGGTGAGTGGGTCACGCGCAATAAGGCTTGGCTGAAAGTGGTAGATCAGGGCTCTATTCTGTTGGTGGTATTCGGTGCCTTTAGTCACGCGGTAGTGGAGGGGATCTGGCAGCAGGTGCCACTAGTGCAATTGGCTGGACTGGTGGTGGCGTGCTGTCTGCTACTCGCGCTGGTGCTGTTTATTGTCAGCTTTCTGGCTCGCCGTGCAGGTTTCAACACTGAGGACCGCATTACCATCCTGTTTGCCGGTTCGAAAAAGAGCCTAGCGACCGGTGTGCCTATGGCGCAGGTGTTGTTTGCTGGTGGCGCTATTGGCGCGCTGATTTTGCCGCTGATGCTCTTTCACCAGATTCAGTTGATGGTCTGTGCGGTATTGGCGGAGCGCTATGCGCGGCGACCTGAAGTGGCGGAGCCGCTAGCTGAGGTGTGAGCAGTCACTAAGGTGCTAAATCTTCGAGGGTTGCTCATTCTGTATGGGCGGCCCTTTTTATTGCCGAGTGATTACTCGCTTTCTGCCCGATAGCGCTCTGCCTCGCCAGTCAACCAATCACGAAACACCAGCAGCGCGGCGGATTCGGCCTTACGTTCGGGGATCACCAGAAAGTAGCTGCTGGCACTGTCGAAGCTGCGCTCGCAAGGGCTGATCAGGCGACCATCGGCCAGCTCCTGACGGATCAAGAAGGGTGGAATCAGCGCCACACCCAAACCATGCATGGCTGCCTGCGCGAGCATGGAAAACAGCTCCAGCCGCGTGCCGTTCAGGTCGTGCTCTACGCGCATCTCGACTGCTGCGAACCATTGCCGCCAGGCGTAAGGCCGGGTTGTTTGCTGCAGTAGTGGCAAGTTAGCAATCTGCTCTGGGCTGAGCTGCTGTTGCGGCGCAATCAGTGCCGGACTGCACACTGGGATAGGCGACTCTTTCATCAAAAAATGCGTTTGCGTACCTGACCACTCGCCGTCGCCAAAATAGATAGCAGCGTCGAACTCGGTATCCGCAAATAGAAAGGGGCGGGTGCGGTTAGTCAGGTTAACGGTAATTTGCGGATGCTGTTTAAGAAAGCCGCCGAGGCGTGGTAATAGCCATTGGGTTCCAAAGGTAGGCACCAACGCTAGCTCTAATGTGGCGGTGCCCTGATTGCCCATTACCGACAGGGTGTCGCGTTCAACGGCATCCAAGCGGCTGGCAATACGCCGGCTGTAGGTTTGCCCGGCATCGGTCAGCTTGACTCCGCGGCGCGTGCGGCGGAATAACTGGATGTCGAGAAACTCTTCCAGGTTGGCTATCTGCCGGCACACCGCGCTCTGGGTCAGCGACAGTTCTTCAGCCGCCTTGGTAAAGCTTTCGTGGCGGGCAGAGGACTCAAAACAGATAAGGGCTTGAGTTGGCGGAATTTTGCGGCGCATGGTCTATGCTGTCCTGATCATTAAAAGCCTTGAGTGTCGCCTTGGCGCTATTCTCGGAATGCTTAAAAATTGAGCTTAAAGACGAATTTTGCCGAATATCGCTGTTTCGGAATTCCAATTTAGCACAGGTTGTTGCAAAAAAGACGGTTGTTGCCCCCAGCCAGTCTGGTTAGCATCCATGTCATTCCACGCCCCGCTGGCCGGGTCGTTCCACCCAATAATTCAGATTGGAGTTTTCATGTCCGCATCCAAAGCAAGTTTCAACTGGGAAGATCCATTGTTGCTAGACCAGCAACTGACTGAAGAAGAGCGCATGGTGCGTGACACTGCACGTCAGTACTGCCAGGACAAGTTGATGCCTCGGGTACTCAACTCGTTTCGTAACGAGCAGACCGATGTTGAGATCTTCCGTGAAATGGGTGATCTAGGCCTGTTGGGTGCAACGATTCCGGAAGAATACGGCGGAAGCGGACTGAATTACGTGTGCTACGGCCTGATTGCCCGTGAAGTGGAGCGCGTAGATTCCGGTTACCGCTCAATGATGAGCGTGCAGTCATCATTGGTGATGGTGCCAATCAACGAGTTTGGTACTGAAGAGCAGAAGCAGAAGTATCTACCCAAGCTGGCGTCGGGTGAGCACGTCGGTTGCTTTGGTCTGACCGAGCCGAACCACGGTTCTGATCCGGGTTCCATGATCACTCGCGCACGTACCACTGAAGGCGGTTATCTGCTGAAAGGCGCCAAGATGTGGATCACTAACAGCCCCATCGCTGACGTCTTTGTGGTCTGGGCAAAAACCGACGACGACGTAATTCGCGGTTTCATCCTGGAAAAAGGCTGGAAAGGCCTGAGCGCGCCAGCGATCAAAGGTAAGGTTGGCCTGCGTACCTCCATCACCGGTGAAATCGTGATGGAAGATGTCTTCGTTCCGGAAGAAAACATGTTCCCGCACGTCACCGGCCTGAAAGGTCCGTTTACCTGCTTGAACTCTGCCCGTTACGGTATCTCCTGGGGCGCTCTGGGTGCTGCCGAGTTCTGCTGGCACACCGCTCGCCAGTACACCATGGACCGTATGCAGTTTGGCCGTCCGCTGGCGCAAACCCAGCTGGTACAGAAGAAGCTGGCTGACATGCAGACCGAAATCACGCTGGCGCTGCAAGGCTGCCTGCGCTTGGGCCGCATGAAAGATGAAGGCACCGCAGCGGTAGAAATCACTTCGATCATGAAGCGTAACTCCTGCGGCAAATCGCTGGACATCGCCCGCGTTGCTCGCGACATGCTAGGCGGTAACGGTATCTCCGATGAGTACGGCGTAATTCGCCACGTGGTTAACCTGGAAGTGGTTAACACCTACGAAGGCACCCACGACGTACACGCGCTGATCCTTGGCCGTGCGCAGACCGGTTTGCAAGCGTTCTTCTAAGCCGCGCTACGGCGTGTAGCTAACCATTGGCCGGCGTTGCGCTGGGTTAATGGTGGTCATCTGATCAGGGGTCGTCGGCATTTGCCTGCGGCCCCTTTTCGTAACAGCTCTGCTGCTTTTTCCAATAGGTGTTGATATGTCTGGTGCACTCGCCGGCCTCAAGGTGCTCGATCTTTCCCGCGTATTAGCCGGCCCCTGGGCCGGACAGATGCTGGCTGACCTGGGCGCTGATGTGGTCAAGGTTGAGCGGCCTGAGGTGGGCGACGATACCCGTGCCTGGGGGCCGCCTTACCTGCAGGATGCGGACGGCCGCGATACCTCTGAGGCTGCATATTTCTTGTCGGCGAATCGCAACAAACGCTCTATCACCATCGACTTTACCCAGGCGGCAGGTCAGCAGCAGGTGCGTGAATTGGTTGCTGAAGCGGATGTGCTGATTGAGAACTTCAAGGTAGGCGGTTTGGCCGCCTATGGACTGGATTACGCCAGTCTGCAGCAGCTTAATCCGCGTTTGATCTATTGCTCGATTACCGGCTTCGGCCAGACCGGCCCATATGCCAAGCGGGCAGGTTACGATTTTATGATTCAGGCCATGGGCGGCCTGATGAGTGTGACAGGCAAGGCAGCGGATGAAGAGGGCGGTGGGCCGGTCAAAGTGGGTGTGGCGCTGACCGATATTCTCACCGGTCTGTACGCCAGTAATGCGGTATTGGCCGCACTGGCTGAGCGCGAGCGTAGCGGGCAGGGGCAATATATTGATCTAGCGCTGCTGGATGTACAGGTGGCTTGCTTAGGCAATCAGGCGCTCAATTACCTCACCACCGGTGTGCCGCCCCAGCGGCTCGGTAACGCGCATCCGAATATTGTGCCTTATCAGGATTTCCCGACCGCCGATGGCGATTTCATCCTGACGGTTGGCAACGACGGCCAGTTCCGACGCTTTTGCGAAGTGGCTGGCCATCCGGAGTGGGCCAGTGATGCGCGTTTCGCCAGCAATGCGCAGCGCGTCGCGCATCGCGCTGAGCTGGTTCCGTTGATCCGGCAGGCCACGGTGTTTCGCACCACCGCCGAGTGGATCATCGCGCTGGAGCAGGCCGGTGTGCCCTGCGGGCCGATCAATGATCTGGCGCAGGTATTTGATGATGCGCAGATCAAAGCGCGCGGTGTGCAGATCAGTCTGCCGCATGCGCTGTCTGGCGAAGTGAAACTGGTCGCCAACCCCATACGCTTATCGCGCACGCCGGTGGAATACCGCAGTGCGCCGCCGCTGCTGGGTGAGCACAACGCTGAAGTGCTCGGCGACTGGCTTGGTGGTACGGCAAAGCGCTGATTAGGCTCTGTTGCTAGTGCTTCGTTGAGCGCTCGCGCCGCTGCGAGCGGGCCAAACGCACGCTTTCTTGCTGGCTCTGGTCCAACACTTCCTGTACGTAGCTGATGTGTTCGCTAGCCAGGCGGCGCGCCTCATCGGCACGCCCCTGCATGATCGCCTCAAACAATGCGCCATGCTGCGTGACCAGCATGCGGCGGCTTTCTTCGCGCAATGCATACATGCCGCCAATATTGGTCACCACATTGCGCTTGAGCAGATCGAACAGACCGCGAATGGTGTGCAGCAACACGATGTTGTGGCTGGCCTCGGCAATGGCTAGGTGAAAGCGCGCATCGGCCGCGCCTTCCTCCGTTCGGCTTGCTTTACTATCAGCGGCATAGCATGCCTGCAGCTTGTCATAAGCCGTTTGCAGGTGTTCACGATCCAGTTCGGTGGCGCGCATCGCAGCGTAATAGGCGCAGTCAGCTTCCAGCGTATGTCGAAATTCCAGTAAGTCGCGCTGCGCTTCCGGGCGACCTTCCAGCAGGCCCAGCAGCGGATCACTAAAGCTGGAGCCCAGCGTTTCACTCACATAATTACCGCCACCCTGACGGCTGATCAGCAAGCCCTTCGCAACCAGCTTCTGTACCGCTTCGCGCAGCGACGGGCGCGACACGCCAAACTGCTCGGCCAGCGCGCGCTCTGCCGGCAGGCGTTCCCCCGGCTGCAGCGTACCCTCAAGAATCATGGTTTCCAGCTCTTCGACGATGTTGTCAGACAGTCGCCGCTGACGAATTTGACCCACTTCCATGCCTGTTCCTTTTGGTCTTACCAATCTGCGAATTCTGTCTGGCTTGAGCGCGTTGAGCAAGCCTTGGGCTAAACCCCATATACCAAAGTCTACATTCACAAGTTTGACAGCGGGCTGATGCTTTTTTAATCTGACTGCCCTGAATTGTAAATTGGTATTACCAATTTACGTAAGCCACTGCAGAACAACAACTAGAAACCCCTACAGGAGCTCCCCATGTCATCTGGATTTCTGGCCTTGCTGGCCTTCACTCCCATCTTGCTGGCGAGCATTTTACTGGTGGGGCTGCGCTGGCCTGCGCGGCGCGCCATGCCGCTGGTGTATCTGGTCAGTGCGCTGATCGCACTGTACGGCTGGGACATGAGCTTCAACCGCGTAATGGCCTCTACACTGCAGGGGCTGGTGGTCACCCTCGGTCTGCTGTGGATCATCTTCGGTGCCATCTTGCTACTCAATACGCTTAAACATTCTGGTGGCATCGCCGTGATTCGCGCGGGCTTTACCACCATTAGTCCTGATCCGCGTATCCAGGCGATCATCATTGCCTGGCTGTTTGGTTGCTTCATTGAAGGTGCCTCCGGTTTTGGTACTACAGCTGCCATTGCTGCGCCGCTGCTGGTCGCGATCGGCTTCCCGGCCATGGCGGCGGTGTTGATGGGCATGTTGGTACAAAGCACGCCAGTGTCCTTTGGCGCGGTGGGCACACCCATTGTGGTGGGCATTACCACCGGGCTGGATAACGCCACCATTAGCCAGCAGCTGATTGCCAACGGCTCCAGCTGGGAGGCCTACCTGCAACTGATCACCAGCCAAGTCGCCATCATCCATGCGCTGGTGGGCACTATCATGCCGCTGATCATGGTCATCATGCTGGTGCGCTTTTTCGGCCGCGAGAAGAGCTGGCGTGCGGTGTTTGAGGTGCTGCCTTTTGCGTTGTTTGCTGGCCTGGCGATGACCATTCCCTATGTGCTGACCGGCATCTGGCTGGGCCCGGAGTTTCCCTCGCTGGTCGGCGGCCTGGTCGGTCTGGCGGTCGTCACCACCGCGGCGCGTGCCGGTTTTCTGGTGCCCAAAAATGTCTGGTCGTTTGCTGATCGCAAGAATTGGCCTGCGGAGTGGATAGGCACCATCGAAATGAAGCTCGATGAGCTGACCGCTCGCCCTATGAGTAGCTTTCGAGCATGGCTACCTTACCTGCTGGTTGGCGTCATTCTAGTAATCAGCCGTGTGTTCCCCGAGGTTACTGCGCTGTTCAAGTCGATCTCGTTCAGCGCAAACGATCTGCTGGGCGAGGCGGGCGTTAGCGCTGGCGTTCAGCCGCTCTACCTGCCGGGCGGCATTTTGGTGATGGTCGTGCTGATGACCTTCTTTTTGCACCGCATGCAGCTGCGTGACTTGGGCAATGCGGTCAAGGAGTCGGGTGGTGTATTGCTGAGTGCCGGCTTTGTGCTGCTGTTTACCGTGCCTATGGTGCGTATCCTGATTAACTCAGGCGTTAACGCGGCTGACCTGCCAAGCATGCCGATTGTGATGGCACGCTATGTTGCAGACAGTGTGGGCGGCATCTATCCGCTGTTTGCGCCCGCCATTGGCGCGCTGGGTGCTTTCCTAGCTGGCTCCAACACGGTATCCAACATGATGTTCAGTCAGTTCCAGTTTGGCGTTGCTCAGAACCTGGGGCTGTCGACGGCATTGGTCGTAGCGGGTCAGGCCATTGGCGCTGCAGCGGGTAACATGATTGCGATTCACAACGTAGTAGCCGCATCGGCTACTGTCGGCTTGCTGGGGCGCGAAGGTACTACGTTACGCCGCACCATCTGGCCGACGCTTTACTATGTGCTGGCCACGGGGCTGATCGCGCTGTTTGCGGTTTATGTGCTCAACGTCAGCGATCCGCTGCTGGCCGGCTGAAGCCCAGTTTGAGCGCGCCCCGGTCCTAACCGGGGCGCTTGCCGTACAAGTAAACACGGGACACCCACATGATCATTTCTGCCTCTACCGATTACCGTGCTGCTGCCAAGCGCCGTTTGCCGCCGTTCCTATTTCATTACATCGATGGCGGTGCTTACGCTGAGTACACGCTCAAGCGCAACGTTGACGACCTAGCCGCCATCGCGCTGCGTCAGCGGGTGCTGAACAACATGTCCGAGTTGAGCCTGGAGACGCAGTTGTTTGGCGAGACCCTGGCCATGCCGGTTGCGCTCGCGCCGGTCGGTTTGACCGGCATGTACGCACGCCGAGGTGAGGTGCAGGCAGCCCGTGCGGCCGAGGCCAAAGGCATTCCCTTTACCCTGTCCACGGTATCGGTTTGCCCGATTGAAGAGGTCGCGCCGGCCATTCAGCGGCCCATGTGGTTCCAGCTCTATGTGTTGAAAGATCGCGGCTTTATGAAGAATGCTTTGGAGCGAGCGAAAGCGGCCGGGGTGACCACGCTGGTGTTTACCGTCGATATGCCCGTGCCCGGCGCACGTTACCGTGATGCGCATTCGGGTATGAGCGGCCCCAATGCTGCGTTACGCCGCATGCTGCAGGCGTTTACTCATCCACGTTGGGCACTGGACGTAGGGCTGCTCGGCAAGCCACACGACCTGGGTAATATCTCGGCCTATCGCGGTAACCCGACCGGGCTGGCGGACTATATCGGCTGGCTGGGTGCGAATTTCGACCCGTCCATCTGCTGGAAAGATCTGGAATGGATTCGCGAATATTGGGACGGCCCTATGGTGATCAAAGGCATTCTGGATGCCGATGATGCGCGTGATGCCGTGAGCTTTGGTGCCGACGGCATTGTGGTCTCCAACCACGGCGGCCGTCAGCTCGACGGCGTGCTTTCCACTGCCCGCGCGCTGCCCGCCATTGCCGACGCAGTAAAAGGCCAGATCAAAATCTTTGCTGACTCCGGTGTGCGCACCGGACTGGACGTAGTGCGCATGTTGGCTCTGGGTGCCGACTGCGCCATGCTAGGTCGCGCCTTTATCTATGCACTGGCCGCCGATGGCGAAGCCGGGGTAGCCAACCTGCTGGATCTGATCGACAAGGAAGTGCGCGTCGCCATGGTGCTCACCGGCGCCAAGACGATTGCTGATATCAATACCGACATGCTGGTACGTGCCTTATGAGCGCTGTAAACACCCCCCAACGTAGCGAATTGCTGGAGCACTTTCAGGCCCTGGTGGGGCAGCGTCACGTACTGACCGGCGACCAGCAGACCCGGCGTTTTCGCAAGGGCCACCGCACCGGCGAAGGGCAAGTGTTGGCGGTAGTACAACCCGGTACGCTGCTGGAGCAATGGAAGGTGTTAGAAGCGGCAGTGGCCGCCGATTGCATCGTTATCATGCAGGCCGCCAACACCGGCCTGACCGGCGGCTCTACCCCAGATGGCGACAACTACGAGCGCGATATTGTACTGATCAGCACCCGGCGCTTGGATGGCGTGCAACTGGTTAACAAGGGCGAGCAGGTGGTGTGTTTGCCCGGCGCCACGCTGGATCGGCTAGAACGGGAGCTGGCGCCGCTGGGCCGCGAGCCGCATTCAGTGATTGGCTCCTCCTGCATCGGCGCCTCGGTGCTCGGCGGCGTGTGTAATAACTCCGGCGGTGCTCTGGTACGCCGTGGCCCGGCGTACACCGAGCTGGCGCTCTATGCGCAGGTACAGGCCGACGGCAGCCTCACGCTGGTTAACCACTTGGGTATCGAGTTGGGCGACAGCCCGGAAGAGATGCTCACCCGCCTGCAAAAGGGTGACTACAGCCCAGCTGCGGTGCGCAATGAGGCCGCGCGTGCTTCGGATGCGGGCTATGCCGAGCATGTGCGCGATGTGGATGCCGATACCCCGGCGCGTTTCAATGCCGATCCTTCGCGGTTGTTCGAAGCCTCGGGCTCGGCCGGCAAGCTGTGCCTATTCGCTGTACGGCTGGATACTTTCGTCAAAGAGTCCAGCACCGTGTTCTACATCGGCAGCAATGATCCGCAGGATCTGACCGACCTGCGTCGCTACCTGCTGACTAGTTTGCCGAGCCTGCCCATCGCCGGTGAGTACATCCACCGCACCGCCTTCGATATTGGTGAGCGCTACGGCAAGGACACTTATCTGGTTATCGACCGCTTTGGCACCGCACGGGTCCCCACCGCTTTTGCGCTCAAGAGCCGCGTTGATGGGTTATTTGAACGTGTGGGATTGCGTGGCGTCAGCGACCGCATCATCCAGAAACTCATGGACCTGCTGCCCAGCCACTTGCCCGCGCGCATGCGCGAATACCGCGACCGCTACGAGCATCACCTGCTGCTGCGCGTCTCTAACGACACCGCCGAGCAGACGCGCGAGCATCTCAAGGGCTTTTTCGCCGGACGTGACAGTGGCAGTTACTTTGAGTGCGATGAAGACGAAGGCCGCCGCGCCTTTCTGCACCGCTTCGCCATTGCCGGCGCCGCGATCCGTTACCGCGAAGTGCACCGAAAAGACGTGGAAGACATAGTCGCGCTGGACATCGCCCTGCGCCGCAACGACCGCGAATGGGTAGAAACCCTGCCGCCCGAGCTAGAACAAGACATGGTGCACAAGCTGTATTACGGCCACTTCTTCTGCCACGTTTTCCATCAGGATTACATCGTGCGCAAGGGCGTCGACCCGCTCGCCATGGAGCACCGCATGTGGGCGCTGCTGGACGAGCGCCGCGCCGAATACCCCGCCGAGCACAACGTCGGCCACCTTTACGTGGCCAAACCCGCACTGGCCGACTTCTACCGCGAGCTCGACCCAACCAACAGTTTCAATCCGGGTATTGGCCATACGTCACGGCAACGGGGCTGGGGTGAGTGTTGTGGTGGGCATGAGGGGGAGGCGGGTTGAGAGTTGTTGGTGCTTTAGGCGACGGCCCTGTTTTCTGTCTGCCCACATTAAAGATCGGCATGATCGGCTGAAAGAAATACGGTAAAACTATGTAAAATGTAGCCCAGGAGCTACATTTTACGGTCTATATCTATCTTTTGATGCTCAAGGGCTACAAATGACAACCCTCTACGACGTTTCCGCAATGCTCAAACAGGCGCGACGCGATGCGAACCTAAGCCAGGAAGCTTTGGCCCGCAGTGCCGGCGTATCGCGTTCAACAGTGGCGCGTATGGAAACAATGGCCAAGGGCGATATGAGCGTTTCTGCTTTGGTTCGTTTGCTGGAAGCGGCCGGATGCGAACTGAAGTTAATTAAGATCGGCCATCAGCGTACGATTGAAGACATCCTTGAAGAGCAGCGATCAGGGCAAGGCTAAGCCAATTAGACACTGAGCCGAATAATCGGCATTATCAGCTCATGTAATGAGCCGAATAGATTCGCTAATCGGCTCACAGATGAGCGAATCTATGACCGACCCTCTCTGGATCTGGCAGCAACCTGACTGGCCGCGCTTCACCTGGCAAGCTGAACCGCTTGCTCCGCTGCTGCGCGCCTGTAC
>TARA_R110000764_G_scaffold109055_3_pt1 | contig 32043 bp, 34 predicted proteins | sample TARA_R110000764 | Tara Oceans TARA_R110000764 (sample SAMEA4398111) | marine metagenome | biome: Polar Biome; feature: [SRF] surface water layer (ENVO:00010504); material: water (ENVO:00002006), including particulate matter (ENVO:01000060) such as... | depth 5 m | reverse complement strand
ATAATCCAATCAGATAAATCACCACCAACACAGGAGAGCCACACACCAAGCCCAACAAAGAAAACACCAAATCCAATAACCTAATCATTCGCTCAATCCAATTTTTAATCTTTCTTTTTCGCTGCCAATGCAAAACCATGCTCGACAGTATAAAGAGGAACCCAGTCTAATGTATTTTTTGTATGATAAATGTCCAATTGCAAGGACCCAACTAGACGATCCACCATAGCTTCTTTTTTAAAAATCTTACCTGCCAATTTAAAACACCACACAGGCACAGGAAGCGAAAAGTTTGCCTTTCCCTGTACCTTCGCCATTAAAGCGACCATGCGAGACGTCGACATATCATCGCCATCAGAGACTAAAAACACTTGGTTTGCCGCGTTGGGATGATCAATACAGACCTTAATCAAATCCACCAAATTATACACAGAAACCAAACTACGCTTGTTTTGATTAATAGCGCGAAATGGCAAGGGCAAGCCTTTACCGACCAATCTCATCAAGGAAGCAAAGTTCGCCTTCACGCCTTCGCCATAAACCAGCGGTGGCCGAATAATAACCATCTCCATCCCTGTTTCTTTGCCTAGCGCCAAAAGCTTTTCTTCCGCTTCGGATTTAGACTGACCATAAGGGTCTTCTGGCCTACGCGAATCAAAAGCCGTAAATGGCTGACGATCAGAAGTGGATTCGCCATTTACTTTAATCGAACTTAAAAAAATGAAGCGTTTCACACCGGCTTCAGCCGCTTGGCGTGCTAGGTTTAATGTGCCTTCTGTATTGACAGCACGAAACTCTGACAAAGGGTCAGAGGATGAGTCATTCATGATGTGAACGCGAGCGGCACAATGAATAACGCACCGAACTTCAACTAAAACCCCCCCCCATGGTGTATTTTTATCAATAGCACCAACCTCAACAACATTATCAAGGTTTAATAAACGCTTATCTCGAACAACAGGCAAAAGACAGTGAGACTTTAATACCTCAGTACAGAGTTTTTTCCCAACAAAACCATTGGCACCTGTCAATAATACTAAATCAGACATTGCTTTAGACCCTATTAACTAAATTTTCTAACCGCTCTACAAAAAAATTGATATCCAACTTTTTCTTTAATTTAGCCCTTTCAGTATCAAAATAGGCCGTTGAAACTGTATTGTTTTCAACACGCTTAAAAAAATCACATAAACTAATAATATCAGGTTTTATCACTACCCCAAGCTTATTGTCAACGACCCACGAAGCAACACTAGTGTCTTTGCCGCATATAGCGGCCACTAATGCACCTGAAAACACATAGGAAGAAGATTTACTTGGAAAAGCAAATCTTGTCACTTCATCTTTAATAGGAAGTAAAGCCCATTCATAGTTCGCGCTTAGCTCAGCCGCATCTTTTGCAGAGATAACACCAAGATAGGAGACTAACTTAGAATTTTCGGACAAACGCTTTAACTCGGAAGAAAATAGACCGCCACCTGCAAATACAAATGGAAGAGTACCGCCTTGTAGGTGGTACTTTTCAATAGAATTTACTAATAGAGGTATATGCTGAAGACGACCAGCGTTACCACAAAATGTGAAACCTTTTGTTTTTATTTCAGACAAGGCAACATCCTCAAAAGAAACAGCAGGATTGGCTAAAATGACAACTTCGGCTTTAGTTGACGATCTTTTATGAATTTCATCAGCCATTTCATCGGTAATAGTTATGATGAGCGCGGCGTGCTTCATCACAACGCAGTCAATCCATTGCATAATTTTATAAACAAAAGGGTTTACAGGTATAACAACATTAGCAGCTTCTGGATGTATGTCTTGAAGATGATATAGATATTTTGCGCCTGAGATTTTACTGTACAACAATACTATGAAAGGAACCAATACAGGTGGATCTGTTGATACATATATTTTTTTAGGCCTTATCCAAAGTAGAGTAATAAAAACCCACAACATAAAAAAAATCGCATCAATAATTCTTCTGAGAACTCCACTGCCAGAAAATGAAAAAGCCTTACATGGAAAAAAATTCACCTTATCACCACGGTGATGCTCTAGGAGTTTTGATTGTATATTAGCATGATCCTGCATTATCACACTAACATCATAGTTATCAGTCTGATTCTCCGCAAGACGCATTAGCGCCTCACCAATAACAGGATAAACAGGCCAAAAACTACGGTTTATGATAACCAGTTTTTCTTTTCCAACTGACATCTAGTATTTCTTCCACACAACGCGATTAACATAATCCGTGTAAGAATGAACGATTCTGACCAGCTTATCCGAAACGTTCGGCATAGAATAATCGTAAACCTGACGAATCAAGCGTTCCTCATCACGTGCTTGAGTATCTAAAATAGCAAGCCCTTGCATGATACGTTCCACACCCAAGCCAACCATCATAACAGCCGCTTCTTCCATACCTTCAGGACGTTCATGCGCCTCTCGCAAATTTAACGCAGGAAAGTTAAGAATAGAGGACTCTTCGTTAATTGTTCCACTGTCTGACAGCGCCACTTTGGCGGACAACTGCAGCTTATTGTAGTCTTTAAAACCCAGAGGTTTAAGAAGCTGCACCATAGGGTGAAAGGTGGCTCCCATAACATCAATGCGCTTTTGAGTCCGAGGGTGTGTCGACACGATCACGGGCAGTTTATACGTCTCGGCAATAGTATTCAGCGACTCAACCAGATTGAGAAAGTTCTGCTTTGAGTCGATATTTTCCTCTCTATGTGCGCTAACAATAAAAAACTGACCTTTTTCCAAACCAAGACGGGTAAGTACATCCGATTGATCTATGCCTTCACGGTAATAATTCAGCACCTCAAACATTGGGCTACCGGTCTTGATCACCATGTCAGCAGGCAAACCTTCACGTAGCAGATAGTCACGGGCAATAGTGCTGTAGGTTAAGTTAATATCCGCCATATGGTCGACAATACGACGGTTAATTTCCTCTGGAACGCGTTGATCAAAACAACGGTTTCCCGCTTCCATATGAAAAGTGGGAATTTTACGGCGTTTAGCGGGCAAAACAGCCATACAACTATTGGTATCACCCAGTACTAATAAGGCTTCAGGCAGCACCTCCGCCAACACTTTATCCACCGCAATAATCACATTACCGATTGTTTCGGCACTAGACGCCCCAGCAGCACCAAGGAAGTAATCGGGTTTACGAATGCCAAGATCATTAAAAAATATCTCATTGAGCTCGTAGTCATAATTCTGACCCGTATGCACAATAATATGCTCACAATGCTCGTCTAACTTTGCCATTACGCGCGACAAACGAATAATTTCAGGGCGTGTGCCCACAACAGTGACAATCTTTAGTTTATTCATTCCAGTTCTTTCCTTACACCTTGTATGTCACTGTATCGGGACGCTGAAGATCAAAATTTTCATTAGCCCACAACATCACAACCATTTCATCGTCACCAATATTCGTAATATCGTGCGACCAACCAGGCACGGTCTCGACTATCTCAGGTTGATCACCACTGGTGTGTATTTCAACAAATTCATCGGTCACAATATGGCGAAAACCAAATCGCGCTTTACCCTTGATAACAAGAAATTTCTCTGTTTTCACATGGTGATAGTGTCCACCGCGTGTCACATCAGGGTGAGCCGTAAAAAATGAGAACTGACCAGAATCACGTGTTTTAAGCATTTCAACAAAAGACCCTCTTGGGTCTTCATGCTTAACAAGCGGGTAATTAAAATCGCTTGGTGAAATATAACTGATATAAGTGGCATAAAGCACACGTGTAAAACCATCACCCACCGCTTCGGTGACTAAGGTTTCACGGCTATTTTTGAATTTATATAGCTGTTCAACAAGATCACCCAACGTCACTGTGTATATAGGATCAACGTTGACATGCAACTTGTCGCTTGGTTGATTAATCAACACATCAAGGAACGAGCTTATAACGGCGCCGATATGAACCAAGCTAAGCTCAGTAGTAGGATTATTCACCTGCATAGGTAAACCGTGACTGATGTTATGGCAAAAAGTCGCCACCGCTGAATTGTAATTTGGTCGGCACCATTTTCCAAAAACGTTAGGCAAACGATAGATATAAACCTGGTTCCCTGTCTCCATATACAAGTTCATCAAATGCATTTCGGCTTTTAACTTGCTTCGGCCGTAGGCATTGGCCCGCTCTGCTTGAATAGATGAGGTGATAACAATAGGAATGTTTCGGCCAGAAGCGACAATAGCAGAACATATTTTTGCAGTGAGATCGGCGTTCCCAATCAGAAATTCAGCATCATTTTCAGGACGGTTAACCCCTGCAAAGTGAAAAATAAAATCTGCCTGTGCCACTAAGCTTGGCAACTGATTTATATCAGATTCTTTCGTAAACGGAATAACCTCATGACCACCCATTTTATTGAGCGTGACCACTAAATTTTTACCGATAAAACCATTTGCTCCGGTGACTAAGACTTTCATACTATTCCTCCGCAGCGACTAGTTCACCATTGGCGATAGCCTTCATAAAACTCAATTTAAGCAATAAATTTTGCATGCCAGCGACGTCTAAACGCTCGGTATTATGAGAGTTGTAATCTTCAGCACGAGAAATCGTCTCCTCACCGACTTCAACAAACTTAGCATAGTTCAAGTCTCTAAGATCTGGCGGAACACGAAAATAATCGCCCATGTCTTCAGCACAAGTCATTTCTTCACGGCTCAACAAAGCTTCATACAGTTTTTCACCATGACGCGTTCCAATAATATTAATGGGGTGTTCTGGCTTGTTGACGAGATGCGTCAACGCCTTTGCCAATACCTCAACCGTCGCAGCGGGGGCTTTTTGTACGAAAATATCACCATTATTACCATGCTCAAACGCATACAAGACAAGATCTACGGCATCCGCAAGGGTCATCATGAAGCGGGTCATATTAGGGTCGGTAATAGTGATCGGCTGCCCCGCACGAATCTGGTCGATAAACAAGGGAATAACCGAACCGCGAGACGCCATAACGTTTCCATAACGAGTACCGCATATTACCGTTTTAGTCTCGTCTACATTACGAGACTTAGCCACCATGACTTTTTCCATCATGGCCTTGGAGATGCCCATCGCATTGATAGGATAAACCGCTTTATCCGTACTCAAACAGACAACGCGCTTCACTTCATTCTGAATAGCTGCTTCCAGTACATTTTCAGTGCCCAAAACATTCGTATTGACCGCCTCCATGGGATGAAACTCGCAAGACGGAACTTGTTTTAACGCCGCCGCATGAAAAATATAATCCACGCCACGGGTTGCATTTAACACGGAACGAAAATCACGTACATCACCAATGTAAAATTTCAATTTTGGATGATTGTACTTTTTACGCATATCATCTTGCTTTTTTTCATCACGAGAAAAAATACGAATTTCTTTAAGATTAGAATCTAAAAAGCGCTTAAGAACAGCGTTACCAAAAGAGCCAGTGCCACCTGTGATCATCAAAACTTTATTTGAAAACATTATAACCTACTATAGACTGAGTCTTTCTTCTGTTGCTGTGTCGGATAATTAATCAACACAGCCCTATATTTACCTTTAAATACAAATAAGCTACCAGCAGAAGCACCTACAATACCACAGGCAGATACCAGATCACCTAAGTCATCTAATGACCCAGCCCCTCCTAAGAGAGTAAATGGCACATGAACATTAGATTTAATACTCTTAATAAAGTCGATTGGATAGCCTTTCATGGTACCGTCATGTTCAATAAAGTTAATGACTATTTCACCAGCTCCATTAACTTGCATATCTTTAATCACATCAATGACATTTTTTTTGGTATTTTTGCTGGCATTATGAGTCCATACCTCATAGGTTTTACTCATAAGTTTTTTCTTTACATCCAATACAATCACAACACTTTGTTGACCGATTTCATCAGCTATCGCTTTGAGCATAGAAGGTGATTCTATAGCCATAGAACTTAGAGCAACTTTCTCAACACCTAGCTGAATAATTTTTCTAGCCTGCTCTACCGTCTTTATACCGCCACCATAACAAAGGGGCATGCGACACTCAGCTGCAAGATGGGCTATTCGTTGATAATTTGGTTCTAACCCAAGAGCTGTTGCATCTATATCAAGAACCACCAGTTCATCCGCTTCTTTTTCATTAAAAATACGCACAGCATTAATTGGATCACCCACGTACTTAGGTTCTTTGAACTTTGTTGTCTTTACCAATCCGCTATCTTGGATTAGTAAACAAGGAATGATTCTTGGTCTCAGCATTAGCAATGCTCCGCAAAGTTTCTTAAAAGCCGCTCACCAAAATAATGGCTTTTTTCAGGGTGAAATTGTACACCGTAGATTCTTTGATGATTAGCGGCACAACAAAAAGGTTGACCATAATCTACAATAGCGAGACTAGATTGTTCGTCATCACAATCAAAATAAAACGAATGCAAAAAATAAAAACGCGAGTCACTCTTATCAAACCCTCTGAATAAGCTTGACTCTACATCAGGAATAATATCGTTCCAGCCCATGTGTGGTAGGGGCAATAAAGAATTCGCGGGCATAAGATTTTTTAAGGCTCGCACTTCGGCGTCTATCCAGCCTAGACCAGCTTCAATACCCTCATCACTGCGCCTCGCCAACATCTGCATTCCAACACAAATACCTAATACAGGTATTGAATTGTCAAGAACCTGCCTCTCCGTAACATCTCGTAGCCCTGAATTATTAAACAGCTGCATAGCATGATCAAAATGGCCAACTCCAGGCAAAATTAATTTATCGGCATCAAGAATCTGTTCTGGTGTACGGGCAACCATAACCGGAATATGTAACCGCTGATATAAATTAATAAATGCCTGAATATTACCCAGCCCATAATCGATTAAAGCAATCATCTATAGTGTCTTCTTTCAATACCGAGCAAGTTAATCATCTTTGCTCCAAATTGTATTAGACCAAGCTTGTTTTTATAGTCACGATAGCTTTTATTAGGTTCATCGAAAATGGCTTGTAACTCTTCCGCTGCTATACCTAGCTTACTTGCGACATATTCAAACTCATTTTTCATAAATTCATCAGACATTTCTGGTTGTGATAACCGCTCTAACGCTTGATCACGCGTCATTTGACCAGTCATAATTAAACTAGAAAAATGGGCACGACGTTTTTCATAGCCAAATTTCTTAGGCATCCAATAATCTTCATAAAAACGTGTAAAGCGCGACTCATGATGTTTATGTTGGAATGGTAACCAACCAAATTTACCATGCAATAACTGCTCAGCATCTTTTTTAATAAAAGGCACGAAATTTAAAGGTTTAAAAACCTTCATACCCAGTATTTGATGATGAAAAATTTTGTATACTAAGACATCAATAATTGGAAAAGACTTTAACGTACGTAAACCAAATTTTTTATGTATATCAAGAATCAGTGTTTTATCAATACCAGGATAAGCACCCCACTCATTCGGTTCACGACAACATTCAGTAGAATAATTACCACCAGTTAAAACATATTTAATTTTATTTTTTCGCGCAAACTGGTAAAGAGCTGAGAAAAAGGCGCAATCTTGAGGGATATCTTGATCAGAGATGCCCGATTTTAAAAAAGCGAGTTGTAGATCTTTCATCTCTTCCCAGTTTATAACTTCAGTGTACAAATCTAATCCTAAACCATCAACAAGCTTTTCTACATTACCAACAGCTTGGTCTGTGTTCCACCCAGCATCTACGTGAAAAAGCAATGGTCGCAACCCCATAATTTCTTTAGCGACATAAGCCGTATATGAACTATCTAAGCCACCACTTAGCCCAATAATACAGTCAAAGTCTTTACCTTCGCCTTCGGACTTTATTTTTTCTGCAGCTATCATCAGCTCAGATAAGCCTTTCTCATCTGTATGCCAATTAGGCTTTATATTAATTTCAAAGTTTTGACAATGATCGCACTTGCCATGACTGTCAAATTGGATTTGTGAGTCTGTTTTGTTCATAACACATTGACTACATAGATTAAATTCATTCATATTTCATGCTCTTTCCAAGAATTTTACAACATCATCAACAATAACATCAGAATTAATCAATTTTTCCTCGATAGGATGACGGAATACTTTTATGCCTAAAAGGTGATACTCATATGCTAATGTTGATGGGTAAGAGATAACAACATCTACATCAGGAAACTTGCCATCATTTTCATATAGTTTCCATTTATCACTAATATGATTATCGACTTTTAATTTAGTTGGATGCGGTTTATAAAGAATTATAACATTATCGAAGTTAATTTTTTCACAGAGACCATGCGCAACTTTCCTATGGAAGCCCTCACATATAGGGTGTCCAACAAATAAAACAATAACCTTTTCACTACCATAAGGAGTCAAAACTAGTTGTGGCAATGAAAATACAACGTTGCCATTCCAATCATTACCCAAAATATCTCTTTTAAATATTTTTTCTGAATTAGAATCATAGACAAATAATTTATCTATTTGACTCAATTTATAGAAAAGCTTAAAAGGTAGTCCGAGACTGCTATCTTCAAAATCTAACGACAAAAGACCATGCTGAACTAATGACAAACTAATATAGTGCCCATCCTTTTTTTTTGAAAGTGTCAAACTATCATAAAGAACTGCCCATCTGTCAAAATGATCTTCCATGTAGAAATCTGCATCAATTCCTTTCAAAGCTTCATACATCAATAACCATTCAAAAGATGTGTAAGTTTGAAGTCGAAGTTTTCCATGTTTACTAAACAAAGAAAAACGGCAAGAATAGAAAATTGAAACGAAAAAGATATTTAAAATTTTATAATAAGGCACTAAGGAAATTGGATCAATAACTATCAAATTATCACTATTTTTTAAATTTAACCTTGGCGTTTTGATAGCAACCACACTATACATTTTAGTTGCATGAGAAATTCGCCTCACACCTTCGCTGGACGATATAAGAAACACTTTCTTTCTGTAAAGAAAGGAACTGCTACATTTATCTGAAAAAATTTTTTTGCATAAATAATAGAATAAATTGAAAAAGCTAAATACTGGAATGAAAAAAAACGGCCAAAGGTAATAAATAAAAAAAAGAGCGAAATATATAAAACAAAACTTATCTTTTAAATTAACCCTGTGAAACCTTGGCATGAAGAAAAAATATTTCGGGTCAACACCTTGAAGGCCATATAAATATTCATCGACAATAGCTTCATTTAATACCGAACTAGAATACGCCTTGTAACTCATATTTCTTTACCTGACTTCAGCCTTACATTATAAAAAACAAATAAAATAAAACACAAAAAGGGAATCATATAAAAATCAGTATGATTATACAAACTACCTCTCAAATGAGAGATCATTGATACAGAAAAAATAAATGCAACAACTGAAAGACCCAAAGAGGAAGATTTCAGCGATAGAGCATGAATTGCTCCCAAAAAAAACATGTAGATAAAAATCAAAGGAAGCCCACCAAAAAAATAAAAATTTAAATACAAATCTGTCTCTACAGGCCACTGCTCCGTGGCTCTAATCTCCCACGCTTTAGGATAATAAATATCAGTCAAAAGATGATTCATATCATAATAGGAAACTCCATTTTCAATACCAAATGGAGTTATGAATTTATTAAAAGGAAGTAAAAATGTTGAAATTGAGCCCGGGGAGAAATCACTAACTGATATTGCCAAATTATGAAGAGTAGAGAAATAATTAAATAGCATCAATAGATTTTCAAAGTCACCAGAAAACCCTCTAAAAAGCATACCCAAAATAAAAATAAAAATAAATGCACACCCAATTAAAACAGTATAGATACTTAGGGTTCTTATATTCTTTAGCCAAGGTAAAAAAGGAATCAACATAAAAAGAATAATTTGAAATTTACTGCCAATAATAGGAGAGCAGACAAACAACCAAATAACAAAAAGAAAAACAGGTGTTTTTTTATTAAAATTATAACAATACAATCCAATTAATGCACCTAACGCATAAATTGAAAAGTGACTTAAAATAACATAAACGCCACTTCCTCCTCTATTCAAAAAAGCATCTCCTGGATCTTTCAACCAGACTCCAAAGCCTCCACTTACATTTATAATAAAAAAAATCATCATAGTAGAAAAAATATAAAGTAAAAAAATATTTCTTTTAATAATTTTTGGACTTAATAAGCTAACACTTACATTAAGCCTCACTTTAGAAAAAAACATACCCCCTAAAATAAGCGAATATAAGGAAAATATATAATTAATAGAAACAAGTGCAAACGAATATTTATATCCATAGGACTCTAATAAATAGCTTGTGTAACCAGATCCAAGTAGCGGTGCTAAAAAAAACCACAAACCATAATATAGCATCAATATGTTTACTGGTGACAATATATTTCTAGGCAAGTAAAAAACAATCGAGGTTACATAAATAATTAAAAAAATCCTAAAAGTAGAAACATCAGAATCAACACTAAACCAACATATTGAAAGTAAAATAAGAATTGAAAAAAATTTTAATACATTAAAACTACTCAATAAAGAAAAAAAATATTGGGAACCTTTAAATACCATCACTCATTGAAACCATTTAATAAAGGGATATGAAATCAAAAAAAACTTCCTTCATCTCACTCGACAGAGACATGAGATTTCATAGAAAAATTAAAGACTAAATCCATCATCAACTATTATATTCTGCCCATTTATATAACGACTGTTACTGGATAATAAAAAAATCACTGTGCCTAAGATATCTGATACATTCAACATCCCCTTACCGAAAGTTTCATTTTTGTATGCATTCAAAAAATCGCTTGGTTGATTATCAAGTATTCCACCAGGACTGACAACATTGACTCTAAAATCGCTTTTACCTATGTAAGTCGTAACATATCTTGATAAATGTATAAGCCCTGATTTTATTGCTGCATATTCTACAGGCATTGTCATTTGTGTATTATTATAAATCTCAAATTTTGGAGATACTACACCATATATCGAAGATATATTTACCAATGAAAAAGGTATGCTGGTACGTTTAAAGTAAGATGCGCACTGCTGCATAAGAAGAAAGGATGAACCAAGATTTAAAGAAACATTATCATTAAAATCATCAATGTTAACATCAAAAAAGTGCTTGCCATAATTTTTATTTCTAGGATATGCACAATTCACAGCACCATTAACGTCATCTAAAGAGTCAAAGAAAGAAATGACAGCACTTTCATTAGACAAGTCTAATTTACTGATCTCAACAGTTCCTTCCCTAAGATCCACATCAGTTTCAATTAGTTTTTTCTCTAGATATTCTAGACTTATATCGGTAGCAATAACCTTAGCGCCCTTCTTAACAAGCTCTTTGACTAAGGCTGTACCCAAAAGACCTGCAGCACCGGTAACTAGTATTTTTTTATTCTCAAGTATCATACATTCCACTCGTCAAAATCGTTTCAGCAAACATAAAATCATAGATATCATCAATATCTACCGCTCTAATTTTTGGCACAACAGTAGCAACAACTTTACCTGAAAAAATTGATGACTGCTCTTGTATAAAACATACTGTTGAAGCATAAACAACAGTTGTAATATCAAAAACATCAGGTGCGTCTTGTCGCCGGCTAACCATATCGTCAGATTTAATAACCAATTCAACACTTTGATCTGGCAACATCTTAACCATATTAAAATAAGGGCTTCTACTTGCTGGAGTAATCGAAATACAAATATCGGCCCCTGTACTATCCAATTTTTCTAGCGCAGAAATCACATCTACGTCGCTGCGCAAAGGGCTTGTAGCTGGTAAGCTGACAAAACGATCAAAAACACCATAGTGTTCAGTAACAAACTCAATAGCATGACGCCAGGAAAGCCATTCTGGACTCGTATCTGTTGCTAATTCTTCGGGCCTCTTAATTACTTTTACGCCATTTGCCGTTGCGATTCCAGCTATAACTTCACAATCAGTAGACACAAAAATATCTTGAATCTGTAAAACCTTTTTTGCAGTTTCAATAGAATATTGAAGCAGTGGCTTACCATTTAACTGTTTTATATTTTTTCCTGGTAATCCTTTCGATCCACCACGGGCAAAAATAAATGCTATTGTTTTCAAGAGATATTTCTTCCTTTATTAGTCATTTTTGCAATATCAATGAGCTGAATAACCTCCAGAGAGGATTCAATGGTAGCTAACTCCTGCATACCTCGATTTTTTATATCTGAAAAAACTTTCAGCATATCTAAATACATTAGATTCTTATCATAATGTGCGTCTGAATAAATAATTTGCGTATTTTTTGCACCAAAAAAAGTAACCGTATTGGCAATTAAGTCCCAAACAATACGCCCTCTCTCACCAATAACTTCACATTTCCGCTGTGCTGTTTTTTGTATAAAATCAAGATGAAGCGATAGATAAATTCCAGACTCTGTTGTAAAAACAAGATCAGCTATTTCTTCTACTTCAAGTCCTAACTCTTCCGTTGTTCTTAACCAGCTGTGTTGTAATGTCATTGAACCAAACAACCAATTTAGATAATCAATTTCGTGGCTTAGTTCAAGTAAAACTCCACCGCCGAGTTTTTTTTGTGCAGAAACAGAATCTTTGTAATTTTTGTCAGATCGCCATTCAGGCAGATACTGACCAACTATACAATTGACATTATAAATATCACCTATAACATCTGTTCCTATAAAATCCTTAACCGCAATGGCCGAGGGTAAAAATCGTAAACAATAACCTACAGCCACTTCTGGATGGTTACCATGTTTACAGAACTCAAGAAGTTTAAGCGCATCATCGCTATCAGAAGCCAAAGGTTTTTCAATTAACACCGGAATATTATTCTCAAGTAGTAATTTAGCATTATCTACATGATATGGAGATGGAGATGCAATAATAACGTAATTTGGTGTTAATTTTATAAGCTCTTCAAGAGTTAAAACTGCTACCACCCCTTCTGGGACATCAGAATTTTTTCCACTAGAAGATACAACATAAATATCAGAATCGGGATATAAGAACCTAAGGTTTCTCAAATGTCTCTTTGCAATACTACCCATACCAATAACTGCATAGCAGCACATATCAAAACTCCAGATTCATAATATCTATTTGCGCTCTGTTATAATCTTCAATACGCCCAATATCCAACCAATATTCGTGAACTGGAAACATTAGAACATCATGTGATTTTGATATAAATTGCTCCAGCAAGGTCGGCATATCTATACGAATATTTTGCTGTACAGAATGACGTATCTCCGGACTAACTATGTAGATGCCAGCGTTGACAAAAAAGCGTTGAACTGGCTTTTCAACCATGCTAATAATTTTATTACCTTCACCGTTAATAACACCAAATGGCACCTGATATTCATAGTCACGTACACACATAGTAGCCGCAGCCCTATGCTTATTATGGAACTCAAGTACTCTCTCAAAATCAACATTCGTTAAAACGTCACCATTAATTAGAATTAAAGGAAGATCTGGGGTGTCGATGGGTAATAAACCAAGTGCACCACCCGTACCTAGAGGTGTTTCTTCATGTACATAAGTAATTTTTATATCCCATTTAGAGCCATCTCCAAAATGCTCGCGAATCATTTCAGGAAGGTAATGGGTAGAAATATAAAAATTCACAAAACCTGACTTAATAAAACTATTAAGCATAACCTCAAGAATAGGCTTTTCACCAACCTTTAACATAGGCTTGGGGCAATTGTCAGTTAAAGGTTTTAAACGTGTACCAAAACCACCGGCCATAAGAAAAACAGGGTTAAGCTTGCTCTGTTGTCCGCCCATTTTTTGCAGGGTTTCTAGACCAACAATTTTCATTTCATTTACAACTGGGATTGCCAAAATACCTTTTGACTGCATCATTCTCACAGCATCTTTACGAGGTGTATTTTGGATAATAGTCAAAGGAGATTTATTCATAATTAATTCAACAGCATCTGACAGTGTTAAATTTTTAAGCAATCCTCTACGTATATCTCCGTCTGTCACAACACCTACTAAACATGAATCACTATCTACAACTAAAGCGATTCTAAGAGCTTCAGAATCAATAACAGCCAGTGCGTCGCGTATTGGCTGGCATGGTTTAATTAAAATATTTTTCCAGTCATAGCTCATTTATAAATCCTTTAACGCAAGAAAGGCTTGGCGACATAAAGCGTTTTTTTGCTATCTAAATGTTTATTTACAGTAGCGCCAGCACCAATAATAGTATGCTCACCAATATGAATACTTTGAACAACTTTTGCGCCCGTGCCTATATGCACGTATTCATTTGTTACGACGCCACCACTTAATACGGCTCCCGGTGCAATATGATTATGACAACCAATTACGCAATCATGTTCAACGATAGCGCCAGAGTTAATAATACTGTTTTCACCAATACGAGCATTCACGTTAACAATCGCTCCCGGCATAACCTGCACTCCTTCAAAGAGAAGGGCGTAATCTGAGACAATAGCGCTTGGGGATACTAACGTCGCAAAGTGATATCCCAACTCTTTAAATTTATCGTATATTTTAAAGCGTGTATTTTGTCCCGGTAAGGAGCCAATCGCATTTATTAATAAAATAGTATCTTTGTCGAAAGACAGGACATCATTGTCTGAAGAATACCAAATGAGGCCATCAAAAACTGGCAGTGCAACAGGTTGATCTTGGGCCACTAAACCTACAATGTCGTAATTAAGTTGTCGTAACATATCCACCACAACAGCTGCGTGCCCACCGGAGCCCAACACCAAAACAGACTTACTCAAGAACTAAGTCTCCTGCCTTATAATTTTTAGTAGCAACTTTACCTTGGACTTCCCAGTATCTATATGGACTATCACCATTGCCTGGTCTTTTCACCGCTAGATCATCTTCTGTAATTTTTTGTCCCATACTAATATTGCGTGCAGCAACTAGGCTTTTTCGCGCAGCTATTTTGTTTTTTATCTCCGATGGCCTAGGCCCTTTTATACCATCTCCAAGCGCTAACTCAACGGCACGAATTGCCTGCACCATCTCTTTTAGCTCTAGAGGATCCAAAGAGGCTTTATGGTCAGGGCCCTCCATACCTTTATCCAGAGTAAAGTGTTTTTCTATCAGAATAGCACCACGTGCTACAGCAGCAACAGCTACTACAATGCCTTCGCTGTGATCTGAGTAGCCGACGGATAAACCAAAAGCAGCACTTAATGCATCCATCGCACGAAGGTTAATATCTGCAAGTGGCGCAGGATATTCGGTCGTACAATGCAACACGGTCACATTATTTTTTAGCGCTTTTTTACCCGCCTCTGAAAAATAAGCAGATTGAAACGCATCTATAGAAGGCACTGCGTCTAAAGGAGCGGTATAGCCAAAGGCAATAACCCCTAAAACAGCCTCAATATCCGCTAAGGTAGCCATACCTGTAGAGACTATTAGGTCACAGCCAGTTCTAGCATGCTGCAACACTAAAGGTGCATTAGTGATCTCGCCAGAAGGGATTTTAAGACGTGTCAGCTTCAAATCATTGACTAAAAAATCTAAGCTTTCACTATCAAAAGCCGTCGATAAAAACTCTATGCCCAGCTCAGTACAATAAGAAACTAGCTTATGATGGGCCTCATAACTCAACTCTAAACGGCTCAACATCGCTAACTGCGACTCTTGTTTACCTGTATTGGCTACTTGGTAATCCGCCTGCAGCGCTTCAGCAGTCACCAAATTTTTGGCTTTGAATGTCTGGAATTTAACGATATCAGCACCAGCTTCATAAGCTTTATCTACCAATTGAAAAGCCAGTTTTTCATCACCATTATGATTTACGCCCGCTTCGGCAATAATCAGAGTCATATTAATCACTTACCTTCACATCATAAAAAGATTTCACAGCAGTAAACTTCAGATTTTTTAGTATTGAAATCACTTGCTGGCTAGCGTTACCCTGACCGTAAGGGTTATGTATTTTAGCGTCTTCCTGTTTGTAGCTACCGTTAAGGGCACTTGTAAGAGAAGATTGAATGGCTAATGTTGTCGCCTCACAATGCAAAACACTAGTAGCAGCTAAGCGACCTTTTTGCCTCATACCAATATTGACAGTTGGCACGTTAAACGAAGGCACTTCTATGATACCACTAGAAGAATTTCCCACTATTGCGGCTGCATGTTTAATCGAACTGAGGTATCGAGCCTGACCCAAAGACGGAATCGCTAAAACACGCTCGGAGTATTTAGAGGCATATGCCTCAAGCAACGGGATAATTTTTCGCCCCCCGTCATCAGCATTTGGATAAGTTAGGATTACTTGAACATCAGGAAATGCATCTAGAGCATTTAACAAGGCATTAAATGAAGAAACAGGTTCTTCATTTGCTAGCGTAACAGGATGATAAGTAGCAACAATATAAGGCTGGCGTAACGGAAAATCAAGCGACTCAGCTAACTCTTCTACTGACATAAAGTCGCCGCGATTTAAATGATCCAAGCCGATAGCACCCACATTAAAAACTCTATTAGGCGCTTCACCAAGCTGGATAACGCGCTGACGATACTTTTCCGTTGACGTGGCATGTAAGTAGCTTAATTTAGTAATAGCATGACGAATTGCGTCATCATAGGCCCCCTCTGTAATCTCACCGCCATGCAAATGAACAATTGGTATCCTTAAAATCATAGCGGTTTGGGCGACAGCTAATGCCTCAAACCGATCCCCAAGAATAATCAATGCATTAGGCGCTAACCGTGAAAGCGCATCCGCAAAACCAAGAACACCTAAACCCATGCTTTTAGCAGTTCCTACAGCGGTATCAGATGACAAAAGAATTTCTATTTTTTCATCTATCTTGAATCCGTCTTTTTCTATTTGTTTGTACGTTTCACCAAACTCTGGAGAAAGGTGCATGCCAGAAACAAGCAATTGTAAAGATAATTCAGGGTCAGCCTGAATGTCTTTCAGCAACCAATATAAAAGCCCGTATTCAGCACGAGTCCCTGTAAATACTGCTATTTTTTTTGTCATACCTTGGCTCCATTCGAAAAAGGCGAGCTAGGCAAATTTATGAGATGAGTTTCAATGTACTCTGAATTGGTTAAATCGCCTCTTAACGAATTAGAAAGAAAAGGCAAACGATGCATTAATTTCCAAATAGGGCGAGTCATCACGCCCGCATCGTTAGTTGTTTGCAGCAAGCGGTCTCTTGTTTCTTCATCCGGACAAATCACCGCATTAAGCCAGTAGTTTGATTGGGCATAATCCGGTTCAACCACAAAATCAAATTCCGTATTAGCAAAAAATGCTTGATACTGCTGAGCGATATGACGTTTTTGTTGGAGAAAAGCGGGTAATGACTCCATCTGCGCACAGCCTAACGCGGCATTTAAATTTGGTAGTCGATAATTAAACCCGGGCTCATCATGAAAGAACTCATAAGGATGTGGCACTTTCGCTGTCGTCGTCACATATTTGGTACGCTTGCCTAACTCAGCATCTTTGCACAGCACCATACCACCACCGCCAGTCGTAATAACCTTGTTACCATTAAAACTTAACGCGCCAAGATCCCCAATCGTCCCTGTATGCTTACCTTTATAAAAAGACCCCAAACTCTCGGCAGCATCTTCCACTAGAGGAATATTCCATTTAACACAAACAGCCACTATTTCATCCAGTTCTGCCGGATGCCCAAATGTGTGCATGGGTACAACCGCACCGATTCGTCGGTTATTCGCTCTATGGAAACAACCTTTCTCGTTACTATACGCGTTATCAGTTAAGTAGCTATCTAAAGCTACAGGGCACAATGACAAGCTAACTTTTGCCACATCAACAAATATCGGCTCTGCGCCCATATGATGCAGTGCGTTACAGGTTGCCACAAAGGTAAGTGCTTGGGTGATCACATAATCTCCAGATTTCACTCCTGCCATATAAAGCGCCGCATGCAAAGCTGCCGTGCCGTTAACTGTCGCAATGGCTTTGGCACTACCTGTGTAAACTTCTATCTTACCTTCAAAGTCTTCAACAAACTTACCCACACTAGAGACAAAGGTACTTTCTATTGTCTCTGTAACATACTTCAGCTCATTACCATGAAAAGTTGGCGCATGTAACGGAATAAAATCGTTAGTTCGATAAAGCTCTCGAATATAACTAACTATAGTTGCACTCATGAAAATACCTTTTTGATAAATAAAATATAATCCTCAAGCTGTAAATTCAAAAAATAATACTTTAACATTCTGTGAACCTAGCAAATGTACGTTGATCATAATCTATTAAATATTCCAAAAAATCAAAAAAACTAATATCATCCATTTCTAGGCAAACATTCATTGGCTCACTAAAAATATAATTATTAGCATTATATTGTAAATTTTTAAGCCAATACGAATTATTCAATTCACTTAAAGATAACGCCATAGCTTTATCTGCATCAGGATAAACATTTCTCAGCATCCCATTCCACTCATATGGATTTATATATCGTTTGTACGCAAAATAATTCTCTTTTTTATAGCCAACAATAAAACTATCATTTTCATTAATTAAGTCATTGGATTTCATATCGAGTATGATTGATTCTTGATAAATTCCATCTATATAATACACATAACTTGATCTTGCATTTTCAAAAACAAACAAAGATAAAAATAATAAAAAAACAATACTGCGAAAAGGCTTGTAAATATAAAAAAAATTAACTACTGATACCATAAAAAAAGAAAAGGCAAGTGGCATCAAAAAATAATGCCGATCATCAACCGATCTCGGACTAGGCGACAAACCAACAGAAGCGTATGGGAAAAATGCTAAAAAAATCAGAGCAAATGAAAATAATACATATAAAAAATATTTATAAAAAATATTTAATTTGAAGGTGTTTTTCCGAATCAAAAAAAACTGGAAAAAAACCAAAAAAATAGAAATCCAAAGAACATATTCAAAAAGAAACAAACCCTTCAAACCATAAAAAAATAGCTCAATCGAATTAGAAAAGTGATAATAGTAATAACTAAAATCTTGTATAGAAACTGAATTATAACCATCGTACAACCCGTTACTTTTCATAAAAAAAAGCTTCAATGCGAAAAAAAATATTGGCAACAAAAAAAAGTCAGCATAACTCCTTAAAAATGCAAATAAACCAAAAAAAGTATCTTTATAAAATTTATTATAAAGATATATATACAACAAAACTATTGAAAAAAACACTAGCAATGAATTAAACATAAAAGAAATTAAAAATAAAAACAATATAACAACCCTAGTTAGGATTTTTTTATGCAGATCAATTGAAAGTAAATAAAAAGCAAAATAAAACAAAAATAATGAAAAAATATATGGAAAAACAATTAATGTTATTTTTGAACTTAAAAATGGAAAACAAATAAAAACCAACGACAACCAAAAAGAACCAACTTTAGAGAATACACCAGAATTAAGAGAGATTTTATACACAAACAATGATGTAAAAAAACATAACACAAGAGAAATCAGTCGATAAGACATTACACCATTAAATAAATTTGACAACACGTAATGTAATGAAGCTATATAATACCCTCCAAATCCAGCTGCTTGACTAAACATTTTAAGCAAAACATTCCAGTCATGCTGATATAAAGCATAATCATCCCAATAAATAAAATTATAATTATAAACAAACCCAGAATTAGATATTAGAAAAAAAATAAAAAAATAAAAAAATAAAAAATACTTGTTAGTCATTTTTATAACCTTTCTTACATAAAATAATTCTTGACCCACCAACGGGAAGAATAATTCCAGCTTTGATTAATAATAGCTCTACTTTCATACCTATATACAAAATTTCATTCAAAAATTTGGGTAATGCTAGCTCTGAAGAAGCATTAGAGCTTTTCTTTCCACTACATCGTGATGCAAGCATCAATGGCAAAAGTAGCGAAACAAAAGAGGTTGTATAAATCACATTAAAACCAGCTTTTTTCATTTTCTCTTGTAATTCATTAGATTTATATCGTCTTTGATGACAAGCATAATCATCTACCTTACTCCATAACCACTCATGTTGTGGCACAGTAGCGATAAAAAAGCCACCTAACTTTAGCGCACGATAAACTTCTGAAATGACCTTTTCATCTTCTTTAATGTGCTCTAGTACATCGAACGCTCCAATTACATCAAACTCTTCTTGGTATGGAATCGCCCTAGCATCCATCTGCATTAAATTTACACTATCAATGCGGCGTTTAGCCTGCTCCAAACCACTTAAAAATATCTCTGAGCCAAATACGTCTGTATTATTAAATGCAGTTTTAACACCTTTCAGCACGTAGCCAGTTCCACAACCTATCTCTAAATACTTACCGAGAGATTCTCCCTGCCGGCTTTTCAACAGAAACCGCTGCATTAACCAAATAATGAGTTGATTTCTTGCCCTAAACCAAAAGCTTTTCTCTTCAAGACTTGCGAGCTTTTCAAAGGCTTCCGGGTTGAACCCGCCACCCTCATAAGCCATATCAGGTGCATGTATGACAATGCCATCCTCTACCAATGCCGCCGAACTGCATTTAGAGCAAGTAAAATCACCCGCATCATACCGTGAATTACAATGATTACAAAATTTCAACTAAATACCCCTTTTTAATATGGACGTTGGGTTTTAAAAACCAAAAACTTGAAAACAATAAACAAATAAAACGCAACGATAAATATGGCGGCTAACTGAACTGCTCCATGGGCATATCCCATTGAATCATAAAAATAATATAAGAGTAAAAAGTTAATAATATAACCGCCGATATGAGCCAAAAAAAATCTTACAGACACACCATATCCAGTGTATTGAGCGCCAAACACTAAATGTTTATTAACAAAAAAACTAATCAGAACGCCTAAGCCATATAAAAAAGTCATCGCTACCTTTGGCTCAACACCAAACCACGTTATCGCAAAATATACTCCAAATCCGAGTAAGTTTAATAAAAAACCTGTAATACCATATAGAAGAAACTGCTTTAGTGTTTGTTTATTTCGAAGTAAACGCATCATAAACGTTCTACTTTCTGTTTCTCGCCATTTTGATAGATTGCTTTAATAATGGTGTAGGGGCGTCTCTTAACTTCAATAAACACTTTGCCCAAATAGATACCGATTACACCAAGAGCAGCCAAAATTAGACCGCCAAACAACCAAACAGATGCTATTAAGGATGTCCAGCCTTGGAGTGCCGTATCGTAAATTAACCAATTAACTATTAAAAATAAAATATAGTTCACTGAGAGAGACGAAACAATTAAGCCAAAATAGAAGATCAAAATCAATGGATAATTGCTAAAAGCCGTTACAGCATTTACCAGCAAAGAAATTTTTTTACCCAGTGAATAGGTAGTCGGACTTATAGAGAGTTTTTTAAGCTTAATTTCGACTTGCTCAAACCCCGTCATCTGCCAAAGTCCCGCAATAAAAAAATCTGCTTCTTGGTGTAGAATCAATGCTTGGACATAATCTTTTGTCATTAATCTAGCTGTCACAGCATTTTCAGGGATTTTTATATGATTTAATAAATTAAAAATTTTATAAAACAATCCACCACTTACTCTTTCAAACCAGTTACCTTTCCGAACTTCTTGTACGCCATAAATCACGTCAGCATTCGTGCCATTCATTTTTTCATAAAAGAGGTCTAACCATTCTGGTTGCTCCTCCAAATCACTATCAATTAAAAAAACTAACTCACCCTTAGCGTGCATTAACCCAGTCATCATAGCTTTATGATGACCAAAGTTTCGACTTAAATTGACTACTTTGACTTTTTCATCGAACTTAGAAAGTTCGACAGCCTTATCCAAACTGTTATCCGGCGAACCGTCATTAACCAAAATAACTTCATAATCTTGTCCAAACAACTCAGACGCTGCATCACTGGCTCTTCGATAAAACTCATCAATATAGGGCTCGGATTTGTATAAAGTCGCAACAATGGATAGTTTCATCGGTTTACTTAACTCCCGAATTCTTAAAAAACGCTAATGTCAGGTTGATAGTAGACTCTAAATCAGCTTGCTCCATGCCATAGTACATAGGCATTCTAACGAGGCGTTCACTCTCACTTGTTGTGTAGTTGTCGTTACCAATAAAAACAGTGAAGTCTTTACCTGCTGGGGCAGAGTGCAGTGGTATATAGTGAAACACTGCCATTATCTGGTTGGTTTTTAGGTATTTGATAAACTCTTCACGTTGCTTAATATCTCGGAGTTTCAAATAAAACATATGTCCATTGTGTTGGCAGTCGTTTGGTACTGTTGGTAATTCTACACCAAAAGATTTTAAAGGCTGAAATGCATCATTATATGTTGACCATGTTTCTAAGCGGTCACCCTTTATCATATCGACTTTTTCTAACTGCCCCCATAAATAAGCCGCTTGTAATTCACTTGGTAAAAAACTACTACCAAGATCAACCCAAGTGTATTTATCAACCTGACCTTGAAAATACATGCTTCTATTGGTGCCTTTTTCACGAATAATTTCAGCTCTTTGTAAAAACCTATCATCGTTGATAATTAACAAGCCACCTTCGCCACCACTGGTATAATTCTTTGTTTCATGAAAACTATAAGCAGCTAGATGGCCAAGAGTGCCTAACGGCCTTGCTTTGTAGGTACTCATCATACCCTGTGCAGCATCTTCTATGACAAATAGCCCATGTTCATCAGCGATGGACATTATTGTATCCATTTCGCAACTTACGCCCGCATAGTGAACTGGCACTATCGCTTTTGTTTTATCTGTAATGGCACCTTCAATTAGCGTTTCATCAATATTCATGGTGTCTGGGCGAATATCAACAAACACGATTTTTGCACCGCGCAATACGAAGGCATTGGCTGTACTAACAAATGTATAGCTTGGCATTATAACTTCATCACCAGGCTGTATATCGATTAGAATAGCGGCCATTTCTAAAGCAGCTGTGCAAGATGGTGTCAAAAGTGCTTTTTTGCAACCCAAAGTAGATTCAAACCACTGCTGACACTTTTTTCCAAAATACGCATCACCTGAGATTTTGTCACTTTGCATCGCCTGCAAAACATATTGCTGCTCGTTACCAATTAAAGATGGTTTGTTGAACATAATCATTTTTTATAAACCTATATTCTTTTCTTCTTAAACCGTTCACCAAAATTGGTTTTTTCAACAAAGTTAAACTTCACCGGTACTTTGTAAATGTCGAGTAGCTCTTTACAGTGTTGACGTATTAATTTTTTGGCTTCTTTTTGATCAAAACTACATTTTAGTACAACTTGTACAGCAACATTTTGTCCGGTGATTGCATTTTTTTCGCCGAAAACCATACAATCTTCGACAAAATCAAGCTCAAACACAACAGACTCTACTTCTGCAGGCAACACCTTTTCTCCACCTACGTTAATTATCTCCTTTGCACGACCTTTTATTCTTAAATAACCAGCCTCTAACTCTTCAACCAAGTCACCAGTTTTGAACCAACCATCATCTGTAAAGCTTTCCATTGAAGCGTTTAAATATCCCATCACCTGTGTTTTACTTTTTAGCCACAGCTCACCTTTGACAATCTTATATTCAAGATTTGGATCATCGAACTTCATTTCTAAACTATCTGATGAGCGACTCGACGTTTGGGCAATTCCTGTCTCACTGGTACCGAAGGTTTGTAATAGCTTCACTCTAGGAAAAATGACTTTTAACCTTTTTAGTAAACTTTCAGGCATCGACTCTGTGCCATAAGTAATCATCTTAAGAGATCTCAAATTAAATCGCTCTTGTACCCTCGCCATCAACATCATGTTTAAAAAAGTTGGAGACGCAGGTAAAACATGTATTTGATGCTGCTCAATTAAACTTGCAATATCATCAGGATTACGAGTGCTTGGGAAGACAATTTTTGCTCCCATCGCCAACGAATTTAATAGGGTATTTAAGCCTCCAATATGATCGAACATTAAAAACACCAACATGTTAAGTTTTTTCTGCTTTTTCCCTTGATAGCTATTTACCAGATTTTCAAGGTTATGCATCATGGCTTTAGGTTCACCAGTACTACCGCTACTAAACAGCACCAGACCTGGTTGTCTATTATCACATAGCGTTTGAATCATCTCATGACGTACCGGATTATCTGCTTTATGCTCAAAAAGCAACTGAACTCCATTTAACTTAATAACAACGTCTGTTTTTGCAACATTTAAACGCTTTTCCACTTCCTCTGTATTGGTCGAAACAATTGGTACAATAATCGCTTGTTTTTGGTATAACGCAAAAAATAAAGCTACGGCATAAAAATTATAGTCTGATAGAACACCGACGACTTGATTATTTACAAATTGGTCGTCTAACTCATCCTTGTATGTTTGGATTTGGTTAAACAAATCAACATAAGTAAAAGCACCTTTAACATCGACTATCGATACTTTATCAGCTAGTGTTTTGAAGTGTTCAATAATCCATGACATTAGTGAAAGACGCCTCCTAAATAAAGAACTTGACCGGTAATAAACTTGCTTTTTTCAGCATTAAAAAAGTCGATTACATTCACAACATCTTCAAACTCACCAAATCGTTGAATCGCCTGCTGATCAAGCAATTCTTGAAGTTTTTTTTCCGGTACGTTACGTATCAAATCGGTTTTAACTGGGGTTGGCCCAATTGCATTGACCCTAACACCAAACAGCCCCAATTCCTTTGCAGATATTCGAGTAAAGCTTTCGATTGCGGCTTTGCTGGCTGCATAAACTGCCTCACCTTCAAGGTCAAGTGGTACAGCAACAGTAGTGTAATTAACAATAGAACCTGATTTTTTTTTAATCATGATTTTGGCCACTTCACGACTAAACAAAAAAGTACCAAAAAAATTAGTATTAAAAACATTATGAGCATTTTGATATGGCGTCGTTAAAATATGATTCATAGCAGCAATACCGGCATTATTTAATAGAATATCAACTGTTCCAAATGCTTTTTTAACTTGTCTAACCATTGACACCACTGTTTTTTCATTCGACACATCACATTCAAAATGTAGATAGTTTTCATGTTCAATGACTGACTTACCTCTACTACAACCAGCAACCTTGTGACCCTTCATCAGATAATAATTCGCTAAAGACTTACCCAAACCTTTACGAGTACCTGTGATAAGATAAACTAATTGAGTCATTCTCCAGCCTTTATTTCATCTATAAGCGAATTTGTATATTTAGCCAAAGCACTTACACTTCTAAATGGCGATGTTTTTTGGCTCATTGCCCTCTCGTCCGCAAGCGTTAAATCTACATCTAATTCATCTGAGATGCGACTTTCTATATCCGTCACCAAAAACACAATCCCCATACTGTCAAGATTTTCACTAAACAAAAAAGTATCTTCGCTTGGATCTATCAAAGCTTTGTTATTTTGATCTACACCAATTTCTTTTACAACTTCTAATATTATATCTAAAACATTCATTTTAATTTTCTCCACATTGTTCAAGGTATTTCTGTTCTAAATCTAATAAATTCTTACTCCGTTCTCTTTTTAGCGTTGCAGGATTACCTTGATAAATATTCCATGCTTTTAACCTACCCATCACTAGACTACACGCTCCTATAGAAACACCATCCATAATCACAGATCCGGGTAAAATAACCACATTTGCTCCGACAATAACATGTCTACCAATCGAAACTTCTCTCTTAGTAATCTTTGTAAAAAAAGATGGCACTGTTGGATTTGTCATATATATACCACTATAATCATCCGACTGACTAAAAACTTTCACACCATATGCTAGTGCCGAAAAGTCATTAAATATAATCCCCTTTTCACCACCTGCGACAAGACAATGTGCAGTTATATGTACATTTCGTCCGATTTTTAAATTTCCAGAAATTACACAAAAATCATCTATTCTGGAATTATCCCCTATATCAATCATTTCTGGATTATAAATACTTGCTTTATCACTTATTTTTATGTTTTTTCCTAGTGATCTAAAGCCTAATTTTTGAAGTTCTGTTTCTGTAAAATATGCCATTTATATTCCTTACTTGTCACACAACGAGAGCAAATATTGTCCATAACTATTTTTAGCCATTAATACAGCACGCTCCTCAAGCTGCTCTACTGTCAACCACTTCTGGATGTAAGCAATTTCTTCTAAACAAGCGATTTTATAGCCTTGGCGCTTTTCTATGGTTTCGACAAATTGCGCGGCTTCTAAAAGGCTTTCATGGGTACCGGTGTCTAACCAAGCGAACCCACGACCTAGCATTTCGACATTCAACTTGTTTTGTTTTAGGTACATTTCATTAAGGCAAGTAATTTCAAGCTCACCACGCTCTGAAGGTTGTACTGCTTTTGCCAACTCAACTACCGAATTATCATAAAAATACAGACCCGTTACCGCAAAGTTGGATTTTGGTTTAGTTGGCTTTTCTTCAATCGAAATGGCTTTTTGGTTTTGATCAAACTCCACTACACCAAAACGCTCAGGGTCTTTCACTTGATACCCAAATACAGTTGCGCCTTGGCCATTTTTCGCGTTTTCAACCGCGTGTTTTAGCTTAGGGGTAAAGCCTTGGCCGTAAAAAATATTATCCCCCAACACCAAACACACATCATCGCTGCCAATAAAGTCTTCACCCAAAATAAAGGCCTGAGCCAATCCATCTGGGCTTGGCTGTGTAACATAACTTAGTTCAACACCAAATTTAAATCCATCCCCCAAGAGGCGCTGAAAACTGCTTTGATCTTCTGGAGTGGTAATAATCAGTATTTCTCGAATACCCGCCAGCATCAAAACCGAAATGGGGTAATACACCATTGGCTTATCGTAAACAGGCAACAGCTGTTTAGACACACCTATGGTAATAGGATAAAGCCGTGTGCCTGAGCCACCAGCTAATACTATGCCTTTCATTGGTTGTTTACCCCTAAACGCTCCATCGAGTAAGAACCGTCTAATACACGGTTCCACCATTTTTCATTGGCAAGATACCACTGCACGGTTTTGCGAAGCCCAGTTTCAAAGGTTTCTTCGGGTGTCCAGCCTAGTGTTTTCTCTATTTTGCTTGCATCAATGGCGTAACGAACATCGTGGCCTGGGCGATCTGCCACATAAGTAATCAAATCTTGATAATGTACTACACTGGCTGGTTTGTTCGGCACTAGCTCTTCTAACAAACTGCAAATCGTTTTCACTACGTCTATGTTGGCTTTTTCATTGTGACCGCCGATGTTATAGGTTTTATCTACTTCCCCTTCCGTCACGACTTTGTACAGGGCACGTGCGTGGTCTTCTACATACAACCAATCACGTATTTGCAGGCCATTTCCATAAACTGGCAGGGGCTTACCTTTTAATGCGTTTAAAATTACTAAAGGAATCAATTTCTCTGGAAAATGATAAGGCCCGTAGTTGTTAGAGCAATTTGTTACCAAGGTAGGCAAACCATAGGTTCTGCACCACACCCGTACCAAATGATCTGAACTTGCCTTGCTGGCTGAATAAGGAGAACTTGGCGCATAGGCAGTGTCTTCGGTAAATAAGTCTTCAGGCCCATCTAAATCACCATACACTTCATCGGTTGAAATGTGATGGAAACGAAAGGCATTTTTACGATCTAATTCTAAGCCTAACCAAAACTGACGGCTGGCTTCCAACAAGGTGTAGGTACCAATGATATTTGTTTGAATAAATGCCGCTGGACCATCTATTGAACGATCAACATGACTTTCTGCGGCTAAATGCATCACAACATCTGGTTGGTGTGTTTGGAAAACCCGATCTAGCGCTGCCCTATCGCAAATATCGACCTGCTCAAAGTCATAACGATCTGACTTGTCAACATCCGCAAGACTTTCAAGATTACCCGCGTAAGTAAGCTTATCGACATTCACCACACTGTCTTGGGTATTTTGGATAATATGGCGAATCACTGCAGAGCCAATAAATCCAGCCCCCCCAGTGATTAATATCTTATATTTATTTTTACTTCGATAAAGACTTTGCACTATAAATCCTAATTTATTTTTTAATAAATACTACCTTGTTAAAAAATTTAAAAAAATCTAAGTAATATTATCAATAATTTACATGTAATCAATTCTTATTTACATCTTACCGTCTAAGTATTTCCCGACCTCTTTGTGACCAAAACCAGGTATCATTTTACAAAACAACTCAACAATATGCTTTTTTGTCCATAATTTTTCTTTCCTGTATGCCGCAATTTCTTGTTCAAATAATGCTAATAGCTCTTTTTGGTATACTGGCTCATTTTTTATCACTCCTAGGTTTTCAAAACGGGCCATATCAAGAGTTTCTTTGTCAGTAAAGAATTCTTCAAAGTCTTTCTCGCCTGTTGTGTCACTTGATGTAAACAAACACGGCCATTTACCTTGCGCTGGTAAGGTTTTTGCCAATTCACGAGCTTCCTCTTCACTCTCACATAAATAAGGCTCATAACCTCGCTGTTCTAAGTATTTCACCGCTATATCAGAAAAAGTGATTAAATGCAGCGCTTCACTTAATTTTGGAAAAAATATATCTCGATTTTCTCCAAAAATACATGACATCAAACAAAGCTCACCAGATTCTTGCGGAGTCACAAAATAACGTTTTATGTCATTTGGTGCCACGATAGGTTGCTGCTTTTGAATTCGCTGATTAAAACCATGCAACAAAGATCCATCAGAAAAAGCAACATTAGCAAAACGAGCTGTAGAAATAGCAATTTGCTCACTACGGCGCATTAAAAACATTTCCATAATACGCTTAGAAGCCCCCATCATATTCACAGGATTAGCTGCTTTGTCCGTGGAAACACAGAAATATTTTTTGGCGCCTTTTTCAATTGACTGTTGAATTGTTTTATCTGTATTAAAAACATTAACATCTATCATACGCATCAAGGTGAAAGGATCTTTCTCACTGCGAACATGTTTCAGTGCAGATAAGTTCAACACATAATCGTACTGCCCATCTGCTTTAATAAAAGCATCGTATTCAATGGAACCAATATCTAAGGCAAACGTCTGAAAATCACCATTGATATAACCAAAGGAACTACGAATATCCCGAACCAACTCAACCATGTTATTTTCACTAATATCAACAACATGTAGTTTTTTTGGATTGCGTTTAAAAATCTCTTTCGTTACTGCCTGGCCAATAGAACCTGCACCGCCTAAAACTAGAAATGATGAAGTAGAAACAATGTCAACAAGTTGTTTTTCTCGACAAAGAATATCTTCTAAGAACAATTCTCTATCACGACCAATCAATTCCAACACACTTAACTCCAAATTTTATCAACTGATTTTTATTCTAATTTACTATAAAAATAATACTTATAAAGAAGCAAAAACATATAAACAGTTATAAGAGCTAAAGAAATAGCGATTTTTTCACTCCACAAAACAAAAAAACTGGCGCTACCAAAAAACACAAAAACGCTGAGCACATTACTGATGACAATTGGTTTGTCTTCATTTCTAGCGTAAAGCGCATAATTAGGCACATAACTTAAAACTTGAATAATCATCATAATTAACATTGGATAAAGCAAGTACTTAAGCTCAAAATACAAAGGCCTTGATATTAATTCTAATAATATATCGACAAAAAATAGGATCATAGTCGCAAAAAAAAGTGATAATACAAATGCTTGCAATAACATCTTACTTAATAAATCATTAAATTGTACTTTATCACCAGCGCCAACTGATACAATCATCGCAGGGTATATAAATGAAAAAACGCCAGCTTCAATAAATGAAATGGCAGAGGCTGTTATTGCCATATAAAACACATAAGCCCCCAAGGCATCAGAGCTAACCAAATTTTCAAACCAATAGCGATCTGCAGTAGTTATAAAATTTAGACTCAACGCCCCCATAAACATTGGCAACGCAATTTTGACACCGCGCTTTACCCAAGCCCAGTCTATTGGTAAATCCCACCCTTTTTTAATTGTAGTTTTAATCTTGGCTACACCTATGATAAAAGCAATAACACCACCAATAGACCAAGCAATTAGAACAGTTTTTATGTCTCTAGTATCAGGCACAAAAACGAACAAAAATGCAACGAGAATTGCCCACGACCCATGCCTTATGAATAACAAAAATGTTGCTGCAACAGGCCTTTGTATCGCTATTAACATTCGCATGAACTCTTGATTAGCATGTTCAGTCAACAATAATACAAAAAAGAACGGCGCGACATACCAAGGCAACACACCATAATAAAATATCAGGCAAAAAGTGGGAGTAACAAACAAATATAAAACAATATGAAAGGCTATTTGGCTTTTTAAAAACTGCCCCTTCAGATTGTTATTTGCTTTTATCACCTCCCGAGCGCTGTATGTGTAAAATTCGAAACCAAGTGGGTACATTCCATATGCGACAGTTACAACGATAAGACCATACAAACCCACTGCACTTGGTTCTAAATACTTAGCCAATACAAAAAGCAATGCGAATTTACTGGCTAGAGTGGCACCTCTAAGGCCCACATTGAAAATTTTATTTATCATAGAGTAGGATGTAGAAAATGTAGCATAAAATTGCGATATACCATTTTAGTAAAAATGCCTTCGAAATCATTTATTTTATTAGTCACACTATCTTTGGTGTTTTGGCTAACATGACAGAACACTGCAGAACCAACAAAACCCGCACTGCCTTTTACTAGAATTTTCATTTCATCGCATCCATGTTCATAGAAATAGTGTTTATTGCAAGATCATCGTTTATTGCTGGGTTATGTTTTCACTTCTTCGCGTAGTTGTTCTATTTCTTGTTCTAGGGCTTCGTACTCGGCGATTTTTCGCTGTAAGAAGCGTTGCGTTAGGGTAATTTTTTCTTCTAGCCCTTTTGGGGTGAGTATATACAAATAACCAGCTTTATTGGTGTTCTTTTTAAAATTGTCTGCTTTTATCGAGCCTTTTTCAATTAGAGCCTTTAGGCAAAAGTTGGCTTTGCCTAGGCTTATGTCCAGTCGCGTAGCTAACTCGCGCTGACTTAGATCTGGGTCTTGTTGCAATTCTTTTAGGATTTTGTAGCGGTATTCGTCGGTTAACATTCCAACACCTTAGGAGTGATGTGTAAAAACAAAAGAGCGATTAACCCCATCCTAGCCTTCCCCTTGAAGTAAGAAAAAAGGCCTAAACTAGATTAAGCCTCGCTCCTCGCCTTTCTTTGAAGTAAGGGGAAGGATCTAATCCGAATTACGGCATGTTCAATGGATGAACAATAATAAATAGTTCAGGCAATTATGTAAATAGTGTGAACTTAAACAAAGCGTAAAACTTCAGGTGGGGTTACTATTAGCGATAAGCACCGATTGGGTAATTTAAGGTTAGCATGGGCAGGAGAAGATTCTGTCGGCATAAATTCCGACCTATAAGTGATGGTTGTTGTTGAGTGGTTTTGTGGGGTAAGGTTATTTTTTATCTATTACATAAGGATTTGTATGCTTCAAATAAAACATCACGGCGCTGTCCAAGGGGTGACAGGATCTTGCCATGAGCTTTTCATTGATTCTCATCAGTCTGTATTGATCGATTGCGGGTTGTTTCAGGGCGCTGAGACGTCGGGTTCTGGCGCAGATTCCAATCGACTAGAAATCGAATTCGATTTGTCGGGCGTTTACCTTATTTATTAGCAGCGGGGTTTAAAGGGCCGATTTATTGCTCCAAGCCAAGCGCTGAGTTGCTTCCTCTAGTTATCGAAGATGCTCTAAAAGTAGGTGTTACTCGCAATGCCAGTATCATAAAGGCCTGCTTGGATAGACTGGCTTCTCAGCTGGTTCCGTTGGAATATCTGCAATGGGTGGATATTCCACTTTCTGATGACATAAAGAGCAGCGAATCCAGAGTTCAAGTATGCTTATCACGTGCAGGGCATATTTTAGGCTCGGCCTATGTCACGTTACGGGTGGTGAATGCTGACATTTGTCGACCTAAAGACGCGATCTACAAAAAATATCATGATGTGGTGTTTTCTGGCGATTTAGGGGCGCCG
>TARA_R110000764_G_scaffold37019_7_pt1 | contig 32193 bp, 23 predicted proteins | sample TARA_R110000764 | Tara Oceans TARA_R110000764 (sample SAMEA4398111) | marine metagenome | biome: Polar Biome; feature: [SRF] surface water layer (ENVO:00010504); material: water (ENVO:00002006), including particulate matter (ENVO:01000060) such as... | depth 5 m | reverse complement strand
ACTTTAAACAAGAACTAGAAAGATTTAGAAATTCTGCAGATACATATACTAATATGACTGAGACAGAATTACAAAATCAATACTATGAAGAATATCTTGCAGATGAGTTTGAAAAATTTAAGATCAGTCCTAAAAATACAAATACTGATGCAGCAGTTAAATCTTTATTCACAAGAATATTAGAATGGATTCAAGCTGTTTTTAGTTCATATAATAAAAATGAATTACAAACATTATTTGAAAATATAGATGCTGGTAAATTTAAAGGTGCACAAATAGCAAATAATCAATTTACTACATCATTGGATGTTGGCGCTACAATAGAAGCTAATGCAATAATACCTTATGATTCAGAATTTTCAAGAGATGAAACAAAATTAGGTTATATTTATTTAGATAGTAATATAGCTGATCCATTGGTGAGGAGTATTTCAGCTATGTTTTTACAACGTATAGGTGAGCTTACTGAATCATATAATCCAAAAGAACAGTTAGATTTAGTAATGGATGATTTTACATGGTTGTATGATTTAGAAAATCCCAATAATGAAAATAAAACAGAAATACAAAAACAAAAATTAGGTGATATACAATCAGCTTTTGAAAATTATTCAACTGAAATAAAAGAAGAAGTTGTAAAATTTGTTAATCAAATAAGTGATAAGGCTGATTTAGAAGAGTTTGCAATTGAAGAATTTGAAGATGAAACTGGTTTAAGAACTACATCTGAATATGATAAAGATGCATCAATGATTGGTGGATTTAGATCTTTATCTAGTCAACTAAGAGGTTATATTGCTACTACAACAGTAGAGTCATCAGATTATTTTGGGAATACAGAATTAAAAGATGGTGAGCCATTAATAGTAGCGGTTAATTTTATAGAAGCATATAATGGATTATTAAAATCTGTAAAGAATTTAACAAACCCAAAAGAAATACTTCAGAGTATGTACTTTTTTGGGCAAGATAATGCACAAACTGGAGCAGTGGTACGTAGAATGTTAAATGATATTGGTATAACTGTTGAGCAATTAATAGGTGATAATACTATTCCTCTAGAAATACAATCTCCACTTTTAATGCAATCAATATTAAAAGGGTTTGAAAACTTTAGAGTTGATTATTTATTTAATGAAAGAGATAACCTAGGTAATACAATAGTATATTCAGCTTCAGAAAGAGATGATATAAACTCTCAGTTAGATAGATGGAGTCAGGGTTTCATTAGCATGAGACAACAATTACTTTCTGATCCTAAGAGAAAAGATGAGTTAATTGATTTACTTGCGGATATCCAAACTGAAATAATACCTACAGGTAAAAGTATAAGTAATACTAAACTTAGAAAACTTTCAAAATTATATTCAGAAAAGTTGTTTAATTTATCAGGTATTAAACTTAGTCCTTTATATATACAATATAGTATGTTATATAACAGATCTAAATTAGAACCTAATCAAAAAGCATTTTTAAATATAAATAAAAATGAAACTCCATTAACTCATGATGTAGATGGAACCATGTTTAAAGAAAGCTCAATTTCAATATTCAGTCAAATAATACAGTCTAACAATGATATTTTTGACACTGGTGAACAAGGGATGGATTCTAGATTAAAAACTATGGCTATAAGTAATGCGCCATTTGATGAAACAATTGGAGCATCTGTATTTAAAAATCCAAATGGAGATTTAGTTTATGCACATCAATTGCCAACTTATCATTTAAAAATGATAGCTGAGTTGAATAAACAGGGAAGGCTTGAAGAACTTATTAATTCTGATCCATATTTAAAAAATAATTTTCTGTTAAATAGTGCAGCATTTAAAAAACTATCACAACAATCAAGATTACAAATAACTAGAGTAGCAGGTAATAAGGTTGGTGATATATTATCTTCAGAAGAAGATCTTAATAATAATTTAAAAGATGTAAAACAAACTTCAACTTATGGAGACTTTACTCCTCAAGAGTTTGCAATAAACTTAATAAATAATTATGCGGGTCTTTTGAATAATAAAAGTTACAAGGTATCTACTGTAGAAAGTTTAGATGATGAAGGAAATAAAACCCTTTCTGCATTAGCACCTATACTTATAAGAGTTATGGAAGCTTCTAACACTGGAGATTTAGTTTCTCTACCTGTTATTAAAACAGTGGAAATGGTTGATGGTCAAGCCAAACTAACTGAAGAAGCTGTAGATATATATATAGATAAAATACGAACTGAGTTTGCTAGAATAAATAGAGCTGCTATAGAGTCAACAAGTGTACAAGAAGATATAGTAGGTTATAATAATAAAGGAGGTAGAGCATTTAAGTTTTTTAACAGTGGTACATTAATGTCTGCTGAACTACAGAAATCCCTTATTAATAGAGCAATTCAAGCAGGTAATGCAGGTAATCTTATTACACTAGAGGATGCATTAGCAGTGACAGTGACAGTTGCACCACAAACTAGTGAGGTTGAAACTTACAAAGGTCTAAAGGTTATTAATAGTTTAGATATAACCAATGAAGAAGGACAAAAAGGAGCTGCTCAATATGATAGAGTAAACAATTTAGTTAAAGTTAATAGAAAACTTTTAACAACCAAGTTTAAAGAAAAAGCTTGGACTAATATGAGAAAGTTGATTGAAACTATTAATGGTGAACAAGTTAAATCTAAAGCAGAAAACTTACCTGCAAATTCTTTTAATACTTATAAAGAGTTTGAGATGTTTGTTATAGAACATGAGTACCAACACAGTTTATATTCTAGAAAAGACTTTAATAAAAAGTTTCCTGACGGAACTAAAGGGGAATATGAAACTGCTATAAATAATAGAGCTTTAGATTCTTTAGCACAACAAACTAGTGGGGTTGAGAAAGTTCTTGTAGATAAATCTACACTAAAGGATGGAGATGTTGTTTATGATAAAGTAGGTACTAAGTTTATTTATAGAGGAGTAAGACAAGAAGGAAAAACAGGAGCTGGTTCTCCTAGATTGGAGAGAACAGATGGCAGTGGTGAAATTGCTATACCTGGAATAAACATAAAATTATATACTCAACCAACACAACAAACTAATGAGGTTGCTAAAGAGGTTGCTAAAGAGGTATCTGGAATGACAGCATTACGTGATAATGTTGTTGATAATTTAGAAAACAGCTTTATTGAATTTGAAAAATTAATTGATGAATTGCAAATTGAAGATCAAATATCTAATCAAGTTAAATCAGGTCCTATTATAGCAGCTGGTGTAAGCAGAAACAAACTTGTACAGTCTGCTTCATTATTAAATATGAATGATAATTATAGACATAATCTTAAGCAGATATTCTTTAATGATAATATCAATACATATTCAATCAATGAAATTTTATTAGGTGATCAAGCTGTATCATTGAAAGATGCTGTAGATCAAGTTAAAAGAGCTAAAATGCAAAATGGTGCTTACTATAGTGCATATTCTGCTATCAGTGCTCCTAAATTTGGCGTAATACATCCTGTAGAAGATATAAGTTTAGTTGCTCTAGAAGAACCAAAAGATAATGGGATTGATATTGCAGATGCTCAAATGTATATGACTACAAAAGCATTTAGATATATGTGGTTTGGCTTTGGTAAATTGACAGCTGCACAAGCAGAATTAATTGATAGAATAGAAACATTGGAGGATATAACACCTGATTCAATATTTGGTAATGAACAAAATCCTCAAGGTTATGCACAAACACAATCTTTATTAAATTCTAAGAAATTAGTTTATGGTGATGGAAGTACATTTCTTAAAATGTCAGCCTTTACATTAACTCCAGGTTATACCTCTACATGGGATTCTGATTTAAAGATGTGGTTAGCTAAGCCTGGTATGGAAATACTTCATAATTTAAGAGTGAAGTTAGAGGCTATTGAAAAAGAAAAAGAAACAATTGCAATTGCTGCGCCTTTATCTGCAATTAAAATGAAGAAACAACGTGTTAATTCTCTTGAAGAGCTTCAGGATACTAAACCATTTACAAATGGTTATACTACATTGGATGCAAGGTTTATGGGTCTTCAACAACTTAACCCATCAAATAAATTAGAACAAGTAGATCCTACACAAATTAAACAAATATTGACATCTGAACAAGATGATAGCCAATTTGTACCAGCATTAAATATGAATATAGGACAAATTAAAGAAGCCTATAATAATGCTATATCACAAAGGATCAGCATTAAGTTTAAAAATAAAAGAAATTTAATATTTACTTTTGATGGAGCAATGGATGAAATAACTTTATCTAAAGAACAAGGTGATGTTACACCTAAGCTTGCTGCATTTTTACAATATGCATTAAGCGGGTTAAAAGCATCTCAATCAAGTAGTCAAATACTTGAGTTCTTTTCAATGACAGATGGAGTTCAAAACTATAATTTAAATAATCAGATTACAGTAAGAAAATTTGAGCAATTATTTTTAACATACTTTAGTAAAGGAGTCTTTTCAGAACGTACACCAGGTTTGGGTCTTACATTAGTATCAGACTTTGGTAATAAAATATATAGAAGAGTATTTGAAATAGAAGATGGTGTGCCAGTTAGGTCTGAAGTATTAAGAAGAGGTGCATTTAAAGGTGATTCAAATGATTTATTTAACATTGATTCTCTGACTCAATCAAATATAGGAGCTGAAGGTGTAATTGTATTAGACAGATTGAGACACGGGGTTATGGAATATGACTCTAATGGTAAACCAACTGGACAAAGATATACTGAAATGATGATGCCAGCACATCATTTATCTGTGGCAAAATTAATTCAAGATTCACCTAACAATGCAATGCCTGATGTGATATCTAAAATGTTTGCTGTAAGAATACCATCCCAAGATAATCATTCAGCAATGAATGTTAAATGGGTTGATTTTATGCCATCTTATTATGGTTCTTCAGCTATGTTTGCAAGAGAGCTTATTAAAATATCTGGAGCTGATTTTGATATAGATAAAGTTTTTGCACAGTTTAAAGATTTCTATGTAAAAGATAATGAGTTTTATGAGTATGGAAATAAAAACAGTCTAGAAGAAAACTACTCTGACTATGTAAGATATGTAAATGATAAAGTTAATAAATCAGGCACTGTTTATTCTGAAGCATTTCTGACATACGATGAAAACTTAGATGGTGCAAAATTAGAAAATAGCGCAACAAAATTAGAAGCAGAAAAATTTTATAAGTTACTTGGTAGTTTAAATATTGTTACAGATGCTGGATTGGCTGAGAAAAGTTTAAAAGCATTACAAATATTAGGGCTACCTATTACTGAAAAACAGTATGGTGAGTATGTTGAAAAGTTTGGTGAACCATATGTGGCTCCATTAAATAATAAAATACTTGATTACAAGTATGCATTATTAGGTAATGACGCTGTAGCATCAGGAGAAAATCCTATTTCATATTCACCAGCTGCATTAGATATACTTCAAACTACATTATCAACATTAGCTGAAGAATCTAAGTTATTTGAGGACAGAATGCTAGAGGATAATATTGATGTAGATAATTTAGTAGGTAAAATTAAAGCCTTTAAAGCTAATAAAGGAGCTTCTATTGGTGCAGCAGTATTACCTAACTTATATCTTAGTTTACTAACTGAATATGGTATTGATTTAAAAACTCCAATTGTTTTAAACGGTGTAACATACGATTCATTTAAATATACAAAAGAGAATAAAGATAAGTCTAATCAAAGAAAACAAGACACTATATCTTCTCTTATTACTATGGCTACAGATAATGCAAAAGAACGTTTGTTTTCTAAGCTAGGTTTAAATAAGCATGCATTAGGTATTGTTACAATGATGACTTCATTAAGTATACCTATTAGAACATCTATCTTGTTAATTAATAATCCGGTTATACAAGATTTATATTCTAAAGCATTAAATAAAAAAGACAAGTTTGATCCGGGTATTGAAAGATTGGTAAGCTTGAAAATAGACGAAATAATTTTTCAAAATAGAGAGGTTAATTTAAAAGGTGTGTCATTACCAGTAAGTGATAAGCTGTTATTAGAAAGTATTGATTTTCCTGGAGAAGTAACTGATTTAGAAAATATAAGTATATTATCTAAGTTTAAAGAATTAATTACACTTGGATCTTTTACAGAAAAAATGGGTGCTCCTACAAGTCTTACTAAAGTGTTAGGTCAAGACATGGCAGTTGTAATAAATAAGAAACAAGATATAGCAGACTTACTTGATGTTGATGCACCATTGGATTTAAACAAAATTTATAATAGTAATACATGGAATAGTACATATATAAATTTATTTAATGAGTTAACAGAAAATTTATTACCTGAAACATTTTTATCAAGTGCACCTGTTTTTCAAGAAATATTAAATGATGTAATTGATAATGTAGATTCACGATCTAGTACACTACAATCAGAAGACATACAAAATATTTCATTAGATCTTTTATCTTATTTAAATATAAAAGGATATCAGTATAATTTACTACAGAATGGAACATTAAATGAAAAGACAATAAGTAATGAATTAATATATCCTGGTTCTAATAGATCTATAGTAGATGTAGTAAATAATATAAAAACCACATTGGAGTCTAAGAATGAAACAAACTTTTTTATAGATAACTTTGTAATTTCTTTATCAGCAGATGCTGTAGATAATAACTCAGGATTAAATTTAGCAGTAGCAAATACATTTAGAAATCTATCTGCATTGCAGAAAATAGATTTACAAAGTGGGTTTGCAAAGCTTTTTGGATCTCTTGATACTAAAGATGATGCACAAACAATACTTAATTATATTATGGTTAAGGATGGACTTCAAGTTGGATATCAAAGTTTGTTAGAAGCCATTGCTCCATTTACATTAAATAGATTTCTTTCACACATTAATACTGTTGAACAAGCAGTAAGAGGGGATGTTTTTTTTGAGTCTGTGTTTGGACTATCCAAAGATGAATTAACAAAAGAATTTACAGAAGGTTTTCTTGAATCTAATATTAATGGTTCAAAGCTTTGGACATTTGAAAGAAATGCAATAACAGGTAGTCTTAAGGCAGGTGTATCTGTAACAGACAATGTGACAACAGTTAATTGGAATACAATTGGTTTAGAAAGAGATGCTATACCAAACTATGTTAGGATTAAAGGTATCTTAGGTGAAATTAAAACATATAAATTAGATAAAGAATCTAAAAAATATAATGAAATAGATACATATGGTTCTAATCAACAAACAAGCATTGGTTTTATGTTTGGTCCTAGACCTACTTACAAAGAAGTAAGAAACTTTGTTAAAGCTAAGAACGGACAAACTCAAGAAGACCCATCAGATTTATCAGCTTTAATAGATGATATTAATGCTATACAAGAACAAATTTTAAAAGCAGAAAACGTTAATATTGAAGCAACTGAAAATAGTATTGAAGTGCAACTTGATCCTGAAGCCAATATGGTTAATGTTGCTGATACAGCATTATTATTAGAGCAGCTTGGTTTAAATCAAGATGCACAAGACGAAAGTGAAATGGAAGCTAATGTAATAGATAATGTTGATACTTCACTTCCCGGAAAAGGTGAGGGTGGCGTACAGTTAACTTTAAACTTTGAAATGGATCTGGATGAGCAGTTTCCAACTCTTACAGATTTTTGGGATACTAACATACAAGGAAATAAAAAAGCAATGGCAAAGCTTAGAGAAAATAATATACTATCTTTGGATGACTTTATTGAAGAATATAACACAGGGATTTATGAAAGTGAAGAAAGTTTTCTAGATCAAATTAAAAAATGTAATTTATAAGCTATGGCTAGATGTCCTAATAAAAATACTGCAGAATATAAAGCATTGCAAAATGTATATATAACTGAGATTGCTACTAATAATATTATTAATCAATGGCAAGACCTTAATGATGTAGACACATTCCCTACTGCACTAGAGGCATCTGAATTTGTCAGTAATCAAAAATTATTATTTTCTTTAAAACAAAAAGAATTTGGAGATAGTCTATTAAACAACCTAAGAAGAGAAAGGATTGGTCATAGTTTTCAAGATAAATTTTACATAAATAATTCTAATCCAAACACGCAACAATACGATGAGTTTTACTTAAACTCTAACTTAAAAAGATTACAGAGATATTTATCAATAAATAATATTCCTCAAAGTAGAGTGACTATTGAAAGAACATCTCAATCATATAGGGTTACTGTAAATGAAGATTTGTTTACTAATAAAGATATTATTGAGTCTTCAAGATCATGGGATTCTCCAAGAGCAAGAGCAGTGGTAATGCATCTTAAAAGAATGTTTCCTCAAGTAAATGTAGAAATGTTATCAGTAAGAGATGCAAAAACTCTTTATGATAATATGCCATCTTGGAAAAAGAATAATGTATCTTTTAATAATGTAAAATCATTTTATGTAGATGGTGTTGCATATTTAATAAAAGGAAGAGTAACAGATGAGATAGCTATAGAAGAAATTTTACATCCGTTTATTGATGCAATAAAAGTAGACAATGAAGGTTTGTTCAATAATTTATTAGCTGAAGCAAAAACTAATTTTCCAGAAATGGTACAGCAAATTTCTGATTCATATAACGAAAACGGAGGTTTTAATGAGAATGATAGAAATTTAGAGATAGTTACACAAGCATTGTCTAGACACTTTAAAAAAGAATATGAAAATACACCTACAAATAAATTTTTAAATTTAATTCGGGATGCTCTAGAATGGTTAATGAATGTAATAAATAATTTAAATGAATATATTACAGGAAGATCAATACCTGTATCTGCTATAAATTCAGATACTAACTTTACTGATCTTGCTAAACTCTTAAATACTGAGGGTATTCAGTTTAAACTAGAGAAACGGGTCAACGGAAAAATAAGATATAATCTTTCACCTCAAAAACAAAAGGCTTTAGATATCCAAAGGAATTCAGCAAATGGTGTACAAAAAATTATATTAGACAAAATGTTTCATGTTGCACAGACAACAGAAGCAAATGTAGATTTTTTATCAGCCAATCTAAAAGATACGTCTGATGGATCAATTGTTATACTTAATGAAAAAGATCATACATATTATAATATAAATACAGGAGAACAATATACTTCTGTTACAACAAAGATAAAAGGTAAATTAAAAAATCAAGAAGATGTACAATTAAATCTTGATATAGGTAATGATGTAGATGCTTTGTTAGATGCTCTTATTGCAGGGGAAACTTTAGATAGTGTAAATTTAACTATACTCAGTCCTGAAGTTGCTAGCCAAGCATATAATGAATTGGAGAGTGCTGTAAAATTTTTGATGCCTGAAGACAGTATTGCACTATCACAGGTAGTTCTTTTTGATGATGCTACAAAAACTGCTGGTACAGTGGATTTAATGATTATAGATGCAAATGGTGATATTAGGATATCAGATCTTAAAACAAGCAAGAACTCAATTAAATCTAGATTTGTGTCACAAAAACTTGGTGTTCCAGAATTTAAAAAATATGATAAAAATTGGGATCTAAGTCCAGAAAGTGAATTATATAAAAAAGGAGTACAGACATTATCTACAAGAGAACAACATAATTTACAGGTCAACATCTATAGAAGGATGGCTGAAAACATGGGCTATTCAGTTTATCAAGGTGATTTTGCTGCAACAACTATACATTTTGTAGCAGATATTACAGGTAGAGGTAAAAACCAAAAGTTCAATGGTAAAATAAAAGGTGACGGAACAATAATTCATCCACCTGGTCAGAATAATAAAATGGTAAATATGATTGTTCCTGAGTCATTAAATGCTGAAGCTAAAACTAAAAAATTAAAAGAGGCAGTTGCTGATCAATATAATGCGCCTTTTGTACCTGAAAATCAATTTGGGAAAGAAGAAGATACTTCACAGAATGAAGATCCACAAGATTACCCAGAGTATAACACTGTACTGGGTGCACTTGAAAGTTATAGACTTGGTTTGATGACAAAGCTAAAAGCTTTAGAGTCTATACGCAGTAGTGTATTTATGGATAGAAGTACAAAGGACATGAAAGAAGACATTGCTAGTAACCTGGCATATATAGGTATAGCAATTAGTGAAGGTCCCATTTCTAGATCTCAAGCATATTCTGCATTAATGATGGATGCTTTAAAACAAATGAAAGCTTTCACAAAATATATTGAGGATCCTGCTAATTTTGCTGATCCAAAGTTTATAACATATGTAAATAATTTTGATAGATTTATTAAAACCTTTGAAGGATTATATAAAGTTGATGGTGATGGTGCCGGGGAACTTAATGCAACACAAAGATCTTTAGTGCTTTCATTAACACTTGCCTTAAATAAACTTGCAGGTAGTACTACAGATGGAACCGGTCTCATTAGTGAGGCCCAATCTAACTATGTAATGGAACAAGTTAGGCTCAAATCTAATAATGACTTTGGTGGAGTAGGTAGTGCTTTTAGTGAACAAGATTTAGTTGACCTTATAGAAGGTAACGGTGTTTCAGATATTGACACAATGGATCTTCAAACTAAAGATATGGCAACATCTCCAAAGGTATTGCTTTCTGTGATGGATAAAATATTTAAGGCTAAAAAACAAAGACTGCTGGATAATGTTGCTCAAAGAAATCAAATAATAACAAGACTATCTAATAAAGTATTAAAGCTTTCACCAACAAACGATAGAGAAAAGATTTATGATTTTATGCATGAGTCTGATGGTAGATATGTAAAACCTGTTGGTCAACAGTATAATTATTTACAAGAATCATTGAGAAGTGTTCTTTATGATAATGATGGTCATCCTTATGTTTATAATGATATTACTGACTTAGATAGTGCTTCCCAAGAAGATATTGATTTTAATATTAAACTTGCTAATAACAAACGTGCATTTGGTGTATTCTTTAGAGGAGAAGAAAAAGATGAAGATGGAAATTTAGTTGATGGTATGTATCATAAATACTCTGATGAGTTTAAGGAAGAGAGAAGAAAGTATGAATATTGGCTTCCTGGAAGTGATAAAAATCCTTTTGGAAGTTGGAGAAGAAAAGATTCAAGAAAAGTTTCAGATAGAGAATATTCCATATATCAAGCTAAGTTTTATGATTCAGTAGATTATACTAAAGCTCAACGTGATGGAGATGGTAATGCTACAGGAGTGATAGTACGTGGGCAAGTATTTAGAGCAGTTAAAAAACAGTATGTGGATGTTCTCCTTACAACTAGGGATGGAAGAGATATGGCTAGTGCAAAATATAGTCTTATAATGAATCCTACTGATGCATTAGGTCAGGCACAGAAAGAATTTTATGAAATGTATATAGATGTATTTGAAAAAGATCTATTACAAAAATTACCAGTTGGGGTAATGACACAAATGTTAGGTAGGACACCTTTGGTAAAAAATAACTTTTTAGAAGACTTAAAGAAAAAGCCTAGCATCTTTAGTAAGGCCTATGCTAAAACAATAAGCAGTGCAGCATGGGGAGCTTTTGATTCTACATCACAACAAAGAGGTGTAGTTACAGATGAAAACGGCAATCTAATAAGTTCTTTACCTGTTTATTATGTAGGTAGACCTAGATTGCAAGGAGAAGTTGAGGAAGTTAAGAAACAAATAAATACTTTACAAGATCAAAAGAAAAAGGGTAAAATTGGACCAGACGCATACGCAAAAGAACTTGCTGCTTTAAAAGGTAAAAAAGCAAGACTTATGAGTCAACCCACTACAAATCAAATAAGCAGAGATTTAGGAAATAGTTTAATGTTGTTTAGCGCAATGGCTGAGAATTATGAAGTAATGGGCACCATAGAAGATACTCTTAATGCATTTGTGAAAGTAATTGAAAAACGTGAGTATCAGCCTGCAGATCCAATGATTACAACAGGTACAAGAATTGATGGTGTATTTAAGAAAAGAGGTATTATTAAAGGTAAAGATTCACTTATACTAAGAAAGGCTAAGAAGTGGATGTCAATGACATATTATGATGAGGATACAATGTCAAAAGGTGCTGTAGATAAATTAGCAGATGGCTTAATACAATTGTCTTCTCTTTCTTATGTGGCATTCAACCCTTTTGGTAACTTTAATAACTATGTTATTGGTAGAATAAATAACAATATAGAAATGCTTGGCTCAAGATTCTTTAGTAAGCAGGCATATAGAAGAGCAACTTGGGAATTTAACAAACGAGCAGTTCCTGATTTAGTTCAAAGATCTTCATATGTTGTTGGAGATTTAGGTGAAGTATTAACTTTTGGTTTAGTAAAAGGAGCACAAAATTCTACATATGATGCTAAAAAACCTAATAGTAAATATGAGGCCTTTGTTGATTTGTTTAGAATGATGGATAGTATGTCTGATTTACGTGAACAATCAAATGCTACTGATCAAGGTAAGAGTTGGTTTGCAAAGGCAACTGAATGGGGATATATACTCCAAGATGCAGCTGAATATAATGTTCAAACTAAAGTGGGTATGGCCATTTTAATGGACACACAAGTAAAAAATAGTGTAACAGAAGAATCATTATCTCTTTATGATGCTTTTGATTATAATTCTAAAACTCATGAGAATGTTTTAAAACCTGGATTTGATACTGTTATAAAAAGAAATGGTCAAGAGATACCTTATACAGATGAGTTTAGGTATGAAATAAGAAATGAGATTAGAGAAGTTAATAAACAAATTCATGGTAACTATGCTAAAGAAGATAGAGTGGTTATGCAAAGTACCACTGTAGGTAAGTTAGCTTTTCAGTTTCACAAGTGGGTTGCTCCAACACTTAGAGCAAGATACCAAAGAGAATATTTTGATCAAAACTTAGGTTGGATGGAAGGTAGATATATATCTGCATTTAAATTTTTAGCATATGTTAAGAGTGAAATAGTAAAAGGCAATAAAGAATTTTCTGGATATTCTAAAGATTTTTTAGAAACTTATGGCTATACAGGAGAGGGAGGAAATTTAGATCAAAGAGCTACAAATAAATTATATGGCTTTTATAGAACCATGGGTGAAATAGGAATCATGTTATCTACCTTTGTTATTTCTGAAGTATTACAAGGTCTATTAGCCGGGGAGGATGATGACAGTGATACAATGCAAAGGTTCAAAAACATTATGAAATATCAAGCAGATAGAACATATAAGGAACTTCTAATGTTTACACCACTTCCTGGTGGACTTAAACAGCAATATCAAATGTTTAAATCTCCTATAGCAGCTACAAGAACTATGGGGGAATTGGGTGATGCATTGTCACTTTCTTTAAATACTCCTTTGGCTTATTTATATTATACTGATGAAGAATTCAAAGCTAATTCAAACTATGTATATCAACAGAGACCTAGAAAAGGACAACTTAAAGTATATAAAAACTGGAAAGATGTAATTCCTATCCTTTATTCTATACAAAAGTATGACGCATATTTAAAAATGAACAATTATTTTATAAAATAAGACAAATTTGCAGGTTTAATATTAGTCTGTGTCAGTTGATATAATTATATTATAGTATAAACCTCTGTGTAAAAAATAAAAAATGGAAACTAAAATTACATTAGTGGTACTATCATCATTTTGTACATATCTGTGTACATATTTCTTAAATTTATCAATGGATAATATGGAACAATACTTAGCTGTGGTATCTGTATTGTGGTTAGACGGCATATTTGGAATATGGGCAGGTGTAAAGAGAGAAGGCTTTAAAACATATAAAGCACTTAAAATAATTAGAAATACAGCTGTGTGGGTTGCTATACTTACTGTAACGCTTACTGTAGAAAAAGGATTTACAGGAACAGCTTGGTTATCAGAGGTAGTTATGGTTCCCTTTATATCACTTCAGTTAATGAGTGCTCTTAAAAACGCTTCTATGGCAGGTTTAATAAAAGCTGATCAACTTAATAAGATTTTAGATATGATTGATAATCATAAAGGATTAAGAAAATAAAAAGGGGCCAAATAATATGACCCCTCTTTTATAAAGCTTATCCTTCACAGGATGAACATTCTAAAATATTACGTGCAAAATCTTGAGCCGAACTTTTACTAAACTGATAGTATAATGTTTTAATCCCTTCTTCCCATGCATATAAATACAACTGATTAATTTGCTTAGCGGATACAGATGGATCAATCATTAAATTTAATGACTGTGATTGATCAATATATTTCTGTCTTTGTGCAGCTTGTAATACTATTTCTTTAGGAGAAATTTCAACAAAAGATTTAAATACTTCTTTAGTGGGAAAGTCTAGATGTTGTACGCTACCATCTTTTTGTAAAATAGACTTCCAAGTTTTATCTGTATTTAAACCATGCTTTTCAAGTTCTTCTTCTAAGAATGGGTTTCTATATATAGTTTTAGATTTAGCTAGATCTTTAATGAAATAGTTAGACTTAATAGGTTCTATACCCATAGACACAGCACCGTGTATAAATGAACTAGACTTAGTAGGTGCAACAGCAATAAGAGTGGTGTTAGCATATCCTTCTCTAAGACATGTGTAGTTATACTGATTATGTAATTCTCTTGAGGCAATTTCACTTCTATCTTTAAGTGTTCTAAATATTTCACTATTTAAACCTTTAGCTCTTAAAGAATCAAATTCAAGAAGCTTAGACTGCAGCAATGAATGATAACCTAAAACACCAAGGCCAATTGCTCTGTGCTTTTCGGCAAAGTTATAAGCTCTCTTCATACCTGGCATAGTCTCAGACTTAATAATAAATTCATCCATCACTGCATTTAAGAAGTATACGTATGTTTCAACTGCGTCAGTTTCTTTTATTTCATCCCAGTGCAATAGATTAATAGAGCCAAGACAACATACAAAAGAGTTATAACTATCTGTTGGTAGTTGAATTTCAGAACAAAGATTAGATGCTGTAATTTCCATACCAAGTTCTTTGTAAGGAGAATTGTTATTAGAGTTGTCTTTAAACATAATATAAGGAAAACCAAACTCACTTCTGTTTTGAATAATCTTAGCCCATATTTTACGCTTAGTTTTATCTCCCTCTTTCATTTCTTGCATCCATTGGTCACTAACTGTAATTCCATACTGTAAATTTTGTATAGGATTACCCTCTGTACCTATGTCTAGAAACTCTAAGATGTCTGCATGTTCAACAGGTAGGTATACTGCACAAGCACCACGTCTAGCTTCAGACTGTTTGCACACATCTACTACTGTATCATATATTTTAGCATAATGCACTGGGCCATCAGCAAGTCCTCCTGTTGATATTTCTGACCCTCTTGATCTGATGTTGCCTAAAAAAGCACTTGTGCCTCCGCCATATTTACTCATCATTCCAATTTCACGTCCTGCATTTAAAATGCTATCTAAGTTATCATCAACGTTAGATCCATAGCAACTAATAGGCAAACCTTTCTGTTTACCAAAATTTATCCATACAGGGGTGGATAAAGAATAAAATCCCCTTGACATGTAATCTTCAAACTTTTCAGCAAAGCCCTTAATGTTTAGATATTTTTCAGCTTTAATAGCAATATCTTTAATTCTTTGCTCAGGTGATTCTGATATGTAACCTCTTGATAGGAATGTGCGACTATTTTCATTTAGCCAATAGTATTTTTTATATATCATATTCTTTCATATTATATTTAATTTATTTACACACAAGAGTAAAGAAATATTTTAATGACTTTGACTGACCAAATGATTCACCTTCAATAATAACTTTTACTTTTTCTTTGTTGTTATTGTTTATAAGATTACTAAATTTAATATAGTCTTCATTTCCAAAATACAAGCCTCCGCTTTCAGAAGCCATGCAGTCATATGTTTCAATATCACCGTTTTGTCTTTTGACTTTAATTAACCCAAATATAGTTTTATACCCAATAGTTACATTAGGTAAAGTAGAGTACTCATATAAGTTAATTTTTGCTGCTCCTCCGTAATCTACTACTTTTACAATAAGACTTGCACCACTCTGTGCTGAATTATTAAATTTACCTTCAAAATATCCAACTTTTACTTTATCCCCTGTTGGATCTCCAAATTCATCTACAACTTCTGAAATTTCCCAATCACCATACGCTATATCTTGCGCATTCATGTTAATAAGTGTAATGGAAGCTAATAATAATAATAATGTTTTCATAATAATAATATTTAATAGTTAGTTTTTAAAATAGATCATCTTCTGTGATGCTCTTACTCTTTTTATTGTAGTCAACGCTTTTCTTGTAGAAAAAATCTCCTTCTTTTGTTCCAGTTATCTCTATGTCAAACCATTCTACAGACTTTAGCAGATTTTCATCAACTTGAAATACTGGTTTCATCCCTATCTTTTCTAAAGAATTATTAAATCTGTTTTTTATAAAGTGTTGTATTGTATTCTTAGGTAGAAAGCTAAGTTCACCTTTTTCAAAAATCCAATCTAGTATTCCACACTCAGCTATATAAGCCTTTTTACATGCTGAGTCAATTAAATCTTCAAACTCTACATCAAACCACTCAGGATTTTCTTTCTTTATGATATTAATAATCTCAGCTCCAAAGTTACCGTGTATTTCTTCTTCTTTACTAGTAGCCTCAACAACATTAGATATACCTTTAAATAGATTCTTTTCTTTATTAAAGCTCATCATAATTAAAAACTGACTAAATAGACTTACATGCTCTATAAATAAAGAAAACAAAAGTACAGACTTTGTATACATCTTATTATCTCTAGAACGTGTGCCATCTAGATATTTCTTTAAATACTTAAGTCTACCTTCTATTGCAGGTACTTCAATAACTGATTGAAATTCTTTCTCTAACCCTAAGATTCTCAGTAGTTTAGCATATGCATCTTTATGTCTAACTTCAGATTCAGCAAATGTAAATCCTACATCACCAACTTCAGTGATAGGCATTCTTTTATATAAGTCACCCCAGAAAGTCTTTACGTTAACCTCTATCTGAGCAATTGCTAGCATAGTCTTTTTAATAACGTCTCTTTCAGCTGGTGTAATAGTTACTTTAAAATCTTGTATATCTTCAGTAAAATTAAATTCTGTATCTATCCAATAAGAATGTCTAATTGCATCTTTATATGCTAATAGCTGTGGATATTCATAAGGAAGTATGTTTACTCTAGGTAAGAAAATGTTTTTATTCATGTTTTTTTTATTATTGAAGATTAAAAAGCCACATCTTTCAATAAAAAGTGTGGCCGTTAGATAATATAATTTACTAAAAGTTACCGATATAGTAAAGGTTATGGCTTTATTTATTAGATATATGCATATATATAACAGATTATATTTTATATATTAGCTATAGCGAACTTATCAAAGATAATATTATTATGCCTTAATCAGTTGTTTAAGTGATGCAAAATTTGTATATTATTATTATAACAGTTTAAATATATATTATGCTTAAAAGAATAGTAAATGTCATTTGGACATATAGCTTACAAGATCTTTGGAGATCTCTATGGTCTAAAACCGTAATAGATGAGAAAGCTGAGGTTATACTCATAGAAATGGTAAAAAGATACAAACTTACTGCACAAGAGATTAGCGATGTAGGTAAAGCAATTAAAGAAGTGGGTAGTCAATTAGGTCATGTACCTAAAGCAGTTGCTGGTAAAACTAGAAAAAGAAAATCTAAAGAGACTAAATAATGAGAACTATTTGTTTATTAATTCAATGGATATCAAGAAACAAAGTTTGTTTAGGTTATTGTCGTAAAGGACTTTGCTGTAAAACCAAAAGTAAAATATAATGGAAGAAGGTTGGAAGTTAGAGATAGCATTTCATTGGCCTCATGATAGACTGGCTTTAGGTTGGGATATTATAATGCCAGATGAAGAATATAAATATTCAACAGTAAAGCTTTACATGTTATTTATTACTGTTACAATAGATTTTTAAATCAAATTAATATGGGTAAAAGACATACTGTATTACCAAAGCAGAAATTAACAAGACAAAAAAGTAAACTTTTAATGAAGTCAGGTGGTGAACTAGATGATATGATGCTAGGTTCTGTTGTTGAAAAAATGCGTAAAGGTGGTAATGCTGAAAGAATAGTAAAAGTTAAGAAAGGTAAAGATAAAAAGCAAAAGTATAAGTTAGGTGGGTGGACTCATTCTGATTAAAATCTTTTAAATTATGAGTGATAAACCTAAAAAAAAGTTTAGAAATACTAGAGTAGGTAAGTTCCTTACAAAAAAACTACCAAGTATACTAGGTGTTGCGGGAGATATCTTGCCTGATGCAGGATTATTAAACATGGTTAAATCTTTAATAGAGAAAGAACCAGCTTTGTCTAAAGAAGATAAAGAGCATGCACTTATGCTTATAGAAATGGATAAGATTGAAATGCAAGAGGTAAGTAAACGCTGGGCATCAGATATGCAAAGTGATTCTTACCTTAGTAAAAATACAAGACCTATGACATTAATATTTTTAACTGTATCATTAGTTATATTTATTTTGTTAGATGGTTTTAAGATAGACTTCTCTATAGATCCTAGTTGGGTTGATTTATTAAAATCACTCTTAATAACGGTTTATATAGCATATTTCGGATCAAGAGGAGCGGAAAAGTTTAAAGCAATTAGTAAAAATTAAAATTAAAAAAGTTATGTACAAGAAAAAAATGAAAGCTGGAGGTGGATTTACTTATGGCGCAGGAGATGGCGATATGACTCCACAAAAATCAGGAATGGAAATGATGGCTAAAGGTGGCGGATTAATGGGCTTCATGAAAGGTGGCTCAGTGCTTGATCCTATGATGAAAAAAAAATATGGTGGGAACAAAGGTGATATGAGAAGATCTGCTAAAAGAGATTATTAATATTATTAAATAGATAGTTATGAAAAAATCTAAAAAAGGAACATCTTTTCCAATACAAGGAGCAAAATACAAGAGAGAAACAACTAATGGTTATTTTGATCCAACGTCTATACCAGCTAAAATTCAAGCAAAAAAGAATGCAAAAGATGTAGCTACTAGGATTAGATTAGCTGCTCAAGGTCTTGATATCAAACGTGTCTCTACAAGATCTACTGAGCCAGTACAATCAGAAGCATTTAAAAAAGGTTATTGTAAATAGTAAAATTATGGCACTCTTAACACCTCAGAAGATATTACAGTCAGGTTTAGTTCCTGCTACAGTAACTCCAGAAGCAACTGGTGATCAGATAAATAATACAGGCAGAGAATTTTTTTATGTAAAGAATGAAAGTGATGCGTCACTTACTGCAACTGTAATACCTGTAGTTACTACAGTTATAAATCAATCATTTGGTAAGCTAAAAAAAGAAAATGCTGTGTTAAGCTTAGCTATAGGCGAGGATGGTTTTTTAGGTCCTTTTGAAGTTGATGCTTTTAATGATGGTTTGGGTAGAATAACAATTACTTGCTCTGTTCAGAGTAATATTAAATTGTCAGTATTATTTATATAAATAAATAAAAAATGAGTATTTATATACAAGAAGTATTAGGTTTATTAAACAGAGATAAGAAGGTAGATAAACTAGATCCTATAAGAGATCATATAGAATTTGGCAGATTATATAAAGATAGCACAATTAATACTGCTTCTTCATATATTCCTAAAATGGAACCCCTTATAATTAAATGGGGTGATTTTCTATGTGAAGTAACAAAAGGATTAACTAGTACTAAAACTGGTTCTGGGAATGTTGGCTTTTTACCTGTATATACTACTCCTGCTGATGAAGAATGCGCTACTGCTACACTTATAGATTCCATTGTAACACAAAATACTATAGGAGATACTATAACTATAGGAGGAAATCTTATAGTAACCGGTAATGTAGTACACGGTACTGATGTAGTAGGTGTACCAGCTCAAACAACAACTATAAATTCTAATCTTAAACTAGAAGGCCCTGTATATGACTCTCAAGGTACAATAGGTCAGTCAAATAAGATACTAGCAAGCTTAGCGGACGGTAGAACTATATGGAGTGATGGTGGTTTTCTTGTTCCTACTGTTGGTTTTGATACTTTACCGATGAGTGAAACTGCAAACTGGGATCAGTCTTCAGGTTTTAGAAATGCTTTTATAAATTTAAATGATACATCTGTAGCTTATAGAGTTATACAAGGTATGACTCCATTATCAGATGGTATGACCGGTGTTGTAATTGCAGAAAATACAAAAACTGGATCTGATCTTGCTAATGGAGCAATAAGATTTAACAATTGGACTAATGGTGCAAGAACTGTAACTAATAAAGTATCATGGTTTGAACCTACAATTCCACAGTTAGGGTATAATACAAGCGATCTAAAGTTTGGTGAGTCAATAAAGATAAAATATCATTATTATGATGCTGATTCAACTAATTCTGTTTTATATTGGGAATCCTGTTGTAAATTATACTCATCAAATACATGTCCAACAACAACAGGAGCAACATATACTATAGATGAAGAGGGATCTGTAACTAATTCGATGACTGTAATTGATGATGGATATGGAGGATATGGTTTAACATTCAGTATAGTTGGCGGAAGCCCTGCTAATGGAACACTTTTATTTGATACAGGCACTGGAGTATTTACATTCACTCCAGATACTAACTGGTATGGTACAACAAGCTTTCAATTTCAAGTTACAGATGGATATTGTAATTCTAATATATCTACAATACTAATAGTTGTAAATAACATTGTAGATCCACCGCTATGGACATCAACAGATCCGGTAACGTTAAATACATATCCTAATTTAACAGGTAATGATGTATGGACATACAACTGGACTACAAATGATCCAGATACGGCCTGTAATGATTTAACTTATGTTATAACAGTAGACGGAGTTGAAATATATCCAGCTGCAGGTTCTAGTTGGTTAACTTTTACAGATAATGGTGATTGTACAGGAACATTAAGTGGTTCATACCCATCTGCAGGAGGTAATTTTACGGTTCAAATGATTGTTAATGATCCAGATGGAGGGTCTGATACACAGTCATTCACAATTGGTGGATTAGCTGTAACTCAAAATACATATTTTGTTAGTTGGCAAGATAGTTCTGGTTCTATGGGTGACACCATAAAAGCAACTGCTCAAATATCAAGTGTTCCTCTTGTTTATTGTAAAACTGATATTCTTACTGGTTCACAAATTCAAGTACTTTCACAGTATACTCCAAACATGCCTCAGTACGGTTTAATAAATGATATTAATAATATATCAAAAGATTCAAGTCTTATAGTAAGAGCGGCTTATAGTGGTTACTCTGATTCTGTAACTTGTGCATCAGCAGATTCGCCATGTTCAGGTAATACACCTATTGAAAACTTAACTAATGGTATGAATTATACCATTACAAATGACGGTGCTGGAAATGTAAATATTTCGGTGACAGTAGTTGACAATCCAGCAGGCCTAGTTGCTTTTTTAGACGGAAGTGGAGATGTAGCTTATCCAGATGTAACAGGAACTTTTACATATACACTTACAAGTCAGGCAGTTGATTATCAATTAGAAATATTATTTAATTGGGGATTGAAAGGTATGTTAGTTACTTATCCAGGTATACCAGCAAATACATTTGTGGGTTCTATTGCTGATCGTTCAGGAGGTGGCGGTACTAGAACAATAAATCTTGTAGATATAAATGGAGATCCTTATAATCATGGATTAACTCCTACAGCTGTTCCTGTTGACTTTCAATTTAATTTAACTGAATCTATGAGAATTATAGATTATCAAAATCCAAATAATCTTAGAAATTTATTGCAGGATTATTATGCTACAAATGGTACATATTCAAGCGGCAATACAAATCCAGCTACAAATGGTAGCGATATGTATGATAGTCATATTATATGGGGGCATTCAAGACAAGAAAGACAAATCCAAATGATGTCTAATAAAGGACTTGGCGGTACAATAGGTTCCGCAGGTACTTTTCCTGATGCAGATAATGTAGTATTTCTTTCTTTTGGTGATGAGTCTAGTTTTTATTACTTATCTCCTTCTCAGACAGGAACTGGTACTTGGTCAGATAGAGCAAATTCTGTTGTTCAAAGAATTGAAGATGATGTTATAGAGTTAAGGGATTATATAAGTACTATGGAAACAACAGCAGGAACTAATTCTATTTATAGATCTACATTCTTTCAAACCATTACTTCAGATTCTAATAGGTTATTGCCACTAGTTAGTGATGTAGGTGGCCTTTTACAATATGGTATAAACGGTTCAGTATTTACACCTCCTGCAGCTTCAGCTTATACTAATGCAGCATTTCAAGATATGGTTGATTATGCAACAAATGGACCTATAAGAAGTAAATATAGAAGTGGATTATCAAATAATAGTACTCAAAGCTATTGGTATAATCAAATTAAAGCTGCTCTTTTAGATCACGGATTTATCGTGTAAAATATGAAGTTAAAAAATATAATAATAACATTAATATTATGCATACCCTTTATAGCTTCATCTCAGCTTAATAAAAATATATGGCAAGCATCTACATTTCAGTTTTTCTCTGGAGCTGCTGATGGGGCCAATCAAGCTTATCTTTTTCATTATAGTAATAGTGGATTATTTAAACAATGGGGTATTAGACCAAACGAAGAAGCATGGAAAAATAAGTGGGTTGTAGATCCAAATGGTCAAGTTAGAGTAGGAACAGAAAAATTCTGGTTATCTAGTAGATCTCTAGTTTTCTTGACTGACTTTCATCATGCAACAAGATTTGCAAAACATAGACTTAATGAAGGTACTGTTTTAATGTATGCTTTTGGTCATGGTATTAAAAAGAAAAAGTGGTATTGGTACGTGGCTGACTTTTCTATAATGTTCACAGCTAGATCTATTGGTTTTTATTCTACTTACAATTTAATATTTAAATAGATTTTTCTTTTTCTAGTTCTTTTTGCAAACATGCAAGTGCACGCCATGCAACTTTAGCAGTGTGACGTATACCATCATTATCAATTGTACCTGCATCAATAAGATGTCTAGCTAATGCATCAAAGTCATCAGTAGACTTATTACGATCCCAATGTAGCGGTTTATCAGGGTGATGTTGAATGTTTCCTTGTAGTGAAACTCTTGATATTTCCATGATAGCATCTGGAAAGTATTTTAATACGCCAGTAAATACGGGTGTATTTTTTCTATCTTTTGCATTTTTTAAATTATTTATAAAGTGCCATTCTTTTTCAATCATTCTACTTTTTTTCATCACTTAAATATTTATATATAACTCAGGAAGCCAGAGCCTAACTATAAAAATTAGACTCTGGTTGGTTATCTTCCTTCATTTAAATTATTAGTACTAGTTATATATAAACATAGTACCGCTAAAAATGCTATAATTAATATTTTCATATAAATAAATGAGAATATGTATTACTTTGATTAATTACTTCATCAACTTCAATAATACTATTGCTTTTTTTAGATACTATATTAGAATTTACAATAGGTAATTCTTTTATATTTATAGTATTAATATTTATTACATTACTCATAATAAAGTCATGAAAGTTTTGAGATGATTGAAGCCAATTTCTAGGGTGAGCTTTCTTTAATGCGTAAGTTACATTATTATAAAATGCCCAGCAGTTATTTTGTTCAACACCATAATAATAAGAAGGCTTACTTAGCTCATTCTTAATCATTGTCATTTGCTGTGTATCAAGAGTTTCTTCTTCAATAAACAATCTCCCTGTTAATTCAGCTTGCTGCTTTATTGTTAAACTACATGACTTCATTGAATCACGATCATTTATAATACGTGTGTAGTAATATTCTGCATTTTTTATTTGATCACCAATATGCATTGAGACTTCCATATTAGCAGCTCCTGTATGTTTACGCTTCCAATTCATCATATCACCTGCAATCATACCATTGCTGCATACTTTTACATATGCGCCAATTGCACATTGAAAGCGTGTACTTTTGTCATATGAATTTGTCCAGGCAAACATCATTCCTAATTCATGCTCATTAGATATTTTATCATTTTTAGTTCTGCTGTTGTATATATGATATATACCTTGAGCAACGTTTGCATTCATACTGGATCTATATATTTCCTTTTTAACTGTAAAACCACTCTTTTTTAAAAGAGATAAAGTTTTTTCTATCACTGATTTATGTGATACTACTGTATAGCTTTCACCATGATTTGGTAAAGGCGCATTTTCTAAGTATGATTTAGTAACGTCTTTTGGTTTTATGTAACCCATAATTATAAACTTTTGAAGTGTAAATATAGTAAATTAATCTGACTCAACAAATTAATCCTTTACAAATTGTCCATTAATCATCTTACCTGTACGTTTACTTATAACATTATATGCTGATTCTAGGCACTTTTCAAGGCTAAGATCTTGCATTTTAGCTTGAATAATCAAAGTAACCATAATATCACCAATAGCATCTATAATTTCTGGTCGGTCATTATTATTAATAGCTGTACATAGCTCTGTTGTTTCTTCTAATGTTTTCAATGCCTGAGCCATTGGTGTAGCTTTATCAAGAATGCCTTTTTCTTCAGCCCACTTTTCTATATCTGTTTGTAGTTTAAAATAAAAATCCATAAGTTAATTTTAATTGTTAATTAATAGTTCTAATATTTCAGTTAATGATTCATGTCTATGGTTGTCTTCTAATACAATCTTATAAACATGCTTTGAGCTTACTATCTTAGATACTTCATGTATAGCAGAGTAGTTTTTATCTTTTAAATCTATTTGTTGGTTATCACCACAAAATATCATTATAGAATCTTTACCTAATCTACTTAAGGCCATTGAAAACTGTGATCTTGTTAAATTTTGAAATTCATCAACAATAACAACAGAATTATCAAATGTTCTACCTCTAAAATGAGATAAAGAAACTAACTCTATCTGTTCATCAGCTTCAAGTTTTTCTAGAAACTCAGGTTTATTATATACTTTACGCATGTTAGACTTTATAGGGACTAACCACGGTTCCATCTTTTCTTTTTCAGAGCCAGGTAAAAATCCATTATCTTCTGTAGCCACAGTGGGCCTAGTAATAATAATTTTATTATACTGTCTCTTAAAAAACTGATCTAATGCAACTTGAACAGCAAGTAATGTTTTACCACTACCTGCGTTCCCATGAATAAAATTAAAAGGATGCTTAAGAATGTTTTCTTTTGCAATCTTTTGTTCATCAGATAGAGTAATATTAAATTTTATAGACCCTTTAGGAGGTCTTTTTGTTTTATTTTCTTTAGTCATTAAAATAATTTTAATTGATTACTCCTAATAGAGAGAATACTATTTATCTCAGATTCAATAGCTTGAAGATAATATAAATTATCTATATTATAGTCAGACCACTTAGGTTTAACTTCCATCTTATTAAAGACAGTTTGTAACCACTTACCTGATTCTAGTTGTATTTCTCTACCATCATTTTTGTTAACTTTTACAATCTTAACTCCAGATTTAGATATAAAATATCTATTTATCTTTTGAAGTTTTCTTTCTATAAAAGATTTATTTTCAACACTTCTTGATATTTGATGCCAATTACCTTTAGATTTAGCTCCAATACAGTAATCTAAAATATTCTTATTACTGGCCAGATAATCTTCAGGTAATATATCATTAACAAAGTAGTTATATATAGCTTTCTTTACTACAAGTTTAGATTTACTTTTGTGAAGTTGCAGGTCATGAAAGTTAAACCTACCTTTTAGCTTTACTGGTGCATAACTAAACTTATCATTCTCAACCTTAAATAGGTAATGAGGCTGACTCTGTTTAATTTCTCTCCATTTGGTAATATCAACATACTTAAAGTTATTTATACCAATATAATTATTTACATCAGAAAGAATTAACTTTTGATATTGATCATGTTCTAACTCTAGATTAGTAGTTTCTTCCCATTCTTTACAAATTTGCATGTATAAATCTACATGCTCTCTAGGAATTATAGTTTCTACACCATCTGTATTTTGTAATAAAGCTACAGCACCTGGTATTCTTTCCATAATCTGTTCATATAACATCATAAGGCTAAGTTGACCATTAATTGTAATCTTTAAACACAACTCAGGATCATAAAAGAAGCTGTTTTCATCATTGCTAAGACCAAAAGTAGAGTTAAGTATAATCTTATATACATAGTTCATTGGATTGCTCTTAGGTATCTTCTTTCTTTCATTAAAGAACCATTCATACTGATCACAAAAATCATCAACTGGAAAATGTCCTGGTGAAAACTTATTTCTAATAGCAAGATTAGGATAAAAACTAGTAACGTCAGACGACAGTATAACCATATCATCTGAGCTTTCATAAACACCTTTACTTGCAGCACCATGCACACCACCTAAACCAAAATCTGTTTTAACACCTTTGTAATTTATACTATATTTAAAGTTACCTTTAAGGTGTGATCCATCAATCTCTAATGATTTAAACCTGTCTTTTAATACTTTAAATTCTAAAGATGTAAATGATATATATGGCAATATAATATCAGCTACCTTAATGCTGTCTCTACTTGTCCTCATCTGCTTAAGATTCCTTTTAGGTATATTAAGCTTTTGACTTAAATAATAGGCAAATAACTCTTTACTTATTCTAGGTTCAGATGCACTATAAAGGTCTATATCATATTTATCAGTTAATTCCTTTCTTAATTTAATCTGTGATTTAGATCTATTGAATATCTCTTTGGTTGACTTAACATCATTAATACAATACTGTAAAATAATTTCTATTTGTTCTTTTGTATTAATCTCAGTTGTATGACTTATAGGCATATCAATTATATTTTCCCAATCCATACTATACTGAATCCACTTTAAACTTGAACGCTTAGCTGGATTATCCCAATGATGAAGTTTAAATATATCTATCTGTCTAATTTTCATTTTCCATTGAGGATAATCACTAAACTCTCTATTATTAGATTTAGAAATACACTTCTGAGCATATACATAAATAATCTTAGCGATTTCACAACCACTAAGACCGGACCAATATTGATAATTATCTATTATATAGTGAGTGACTTGAGCATCAAATGCTAGTCCATTGTAGGATATATGCCACTCTTTATTGTTAATATTAGTTTTTAAAAATTTAATGAAACTATCTAATTCATTATTTAAATCATGAATAACAAAAACTTTTGTTTCTAGTGTTTTATAATGTTCAAATACACCACAAAAAAAGTTTGATAAAGTTTCATAGTCCATTACCCAGTGCTTCATAACATTGTATCTGCTTATTTTAGAATAAAAAAAGCCCCATTAAATCAATGGGGCTATATTGTAAATGAAAATACTAGCTGTATCAATAAAAAACTCAAAAATTATTGACCAGGTAATATTATTTTTGAAACCTTTGTTTCTTTTACATCTACAAAAAACTTTTCATAATCAAATGCTTCAGCATTTACAGCAAAAGTATGTATGAATGATTTAATATCATCTTTATCACTAAGGTAAAACTCAGAAAAAGTATCAACTAACCTTCTTTCCTCTTTATGTGTCTTACCTGTTTGTTTATTAGGAACCTTAAGTCTTTGAGGCTGTCCGTTATCATCTAATCTTGCAACCATATGATAAGACTGCTTCATTACTTTACTAATTACAGCTAAAATGCTTGATGCTGGATCAAACATAGCTTCTACGTATGGTGAGTCAATGCTCACTGGGATTAATGTAAATGATTTAGCATTTCTAAAACTAGAATTTACTAACATCATATTTTGACCAATTGGTTTATTCATAATAAATATTTTTATTTTGTCAAATGTATAGAATTATTATTTAATATTTCTACAATATCACAATTATTATTTAATAATGTTTCTTTTAATATATCAGGCGGTGTACAAACCTCATATATATCTTCTATACATTCTACATCTACATCTAGTAATAATGCATAATTTTCATGTACATCTTCAGGATCTAAGAAACCTTTAATAAAATTTCCTGCTTTTTTCTGTGAAGAGAAAAAATTAAGTATTTTAATCTTATTATCTAAAGTAAACTTTGAATACTCACCTTTTAAAAACTTTTTTACATCAGACTTATGTTCACTGAAGTCATAAATAAATAATTGCTTATCTTCATTAATATCTATTCTGCTTTCAAAATGAGAATTATTTAATAAATTATTATAAGCAAACTTTTCAAAGTCATTAGTCTTTTTGGTCTTATACTCACATAAAAACTTATTGTCTTCAGGTGTGTATACACTATCCCATGCTATATATGTTTGTATAGGAACTTTAATAATACCATTTTTTACATTTAACAGTGGATAAAGAAATACTTTACTTTTTTGAAAATAATTTGTATAAACTTTCATATCATAATTTAACTTTTTTAACTAATAGCTCATAAGGTAATGAATAATCTCTTTTTGTGTAGTGATATTCAGCAATTTTTAATACATTATTTAAGCCTTCAGCCCAATTGCCCATAGATTCCTGTGATACATCATATACATATACTTGGTTATACTTATCAATAACTATAAACTTAAATATAATAGTATATTCATCTCTATCATCTCCAAGTGAGTCATATACCATTTTGGAATATATAGATGCTTGCAGCCAATAATTATAAAAGTCAACACTTTCACTAAATTTATCAACAGTTTTACCTGATGTTTTAAGATCACATATCACTACTGTTTTTGACTCAGTATCAACTGTATAGTAATCTACATAACCGTGTAGCCCAAAAGTAAATTTTTCTAAGTTAGATTTAATATACTTTTCTGCATATGTTGTTACTGGATCTAAATCAAAATCAGTTTCTTCATTTTTAAATAAAGACATAACTTCTTTATTAGATCTTATTACTTCAGCTTTAACTGTACAATCTAACAAAGTATCTTGATTAATTACATCAACAGAAGAGTTATGTAAAAATTTCCAATAAGGCTCATTATCTAGCGTTTTAACTTTAGCTATTCTTGCTTCATCTGCTTTAAGAGACTGATATAAATTCATATCTTTTAATGAGTCAAGAATAATAGAATCTTTTACATCTTCTAACTTTGCTACAGTTGTATACATAGCAATATTTTTTAATACTTTCCTGACATTGTCTGTTGGTGATTTACCAGGTACTACGTTAAACTTTTTTGTTAAATTTTCAGGTTCAAATACTAAACAGTGTACAAGTTTACCTTCTACTAAGTGCTTATCAGTTTTAATATCACGATCCTGTAATATATAATCTTTATAGAATAACCACGGTGAAAATAATAATTTATTAAGAGAAGAATAACTAAACGCAAAATTCTTATTTGCATAAAACTTTTCTTCTTTATCTAAGTTTTTAATCATTTGATATAATTTTATTAGTTAATTCCTTTGTAATAAACAATGAATCTAAATTTATTTTGAAAACATCTGCGTTTTCACCAACTAATCTATTTAATAATGTACGGTATAGCTTTTCTTTAGTTTTATTTACTGCATATTCTGTAAGTTTTTTATTTTTATCAAGAAGCATAATATAATCATTAAACGCACGTATAGAAATATCATTATGATTACCATCATATTCTTTCATTCTGTTTCTAAATGCTTTTACATTTACTGTATTCCAGTTCCTTGTATTTTTTAACCATTCATAGTTCCAGTAATAAATTCCTGATACAACATCATATGATTTATCAATATTACAGTTAGCTAGCATTTCTAAAGCTAAACTTCTGTCATCAATACTTTGGCTTTTTGACATAAGTTCTATACTATCATATTCTTTTGTTTCCAAAATAGCCAATCCTTCATCAATAATATTACATACATCAGAGTCTAATATAACCTGAACAGACGAACTAAGTAAAGCAATGTAGTCTTTTTGATTTTCTTTATTTAAAGTAAAAGACCTACGTAGACATTCATCTTTTTTAATGCTTACCTCATTATAAATTTTATCTCGTATTACCAGACCAGCTGTTTTTATGGTTTGATTATAGCCTGAGTGTTTATATGAAGGACCTGAGTATCTATATGAAGGAGTTAACATAAAATTTATCATACAGTCATGAGGTACATCATCAATTAAACTTTTTATTTTATTTAAAGCACAATCACTTAGTAAATTCTCATCTTTAAAATACTTAAATACTTTAAACGCAGAGGAAAAAGGAATGCATGTGTTCCATTCTCCATGACCTATAAGCTTAGATAAAAAATTTAAAGAAGTAATATGAATGTCTGCCTTCTTTGAATTTCTTATGATAGTGCAATTAAACTTTTCTTTTATTAAATCTACTTTTTGTCTAGGTAAACTTAAATTTGGATATCTATATAGTTTTTTATCTTGAAGGGATACTGAATTGTAATTAAAAAGTTTATTAAAACCTAAACTTTTAAAATCATCTTCTTTAAGTTCCCAATTATTAGAAGAGATTAGCCATATTTTTTCTGAGTCTTCATATGATATATCATCAGCAAAAAGTGATAACGCACCATCAGAAAGATTTTCAAGATTTATTTTTACGTTATATATATTTTTCATAATTTTATTTTAAATAATTTTGATATTCTTTTTTTATACATACTTTAAATGTATAAAAGCGTCTATTGTAAATTAATATTTCTTCTCTTGCAATTGGTTCTAAATACTTAAAAGATTCTTTGCATAGTTTATCATTCCTTTCTAACCACAATATCATTTCTTCAGCACTTTTTCTCATAAATAATCTAAATCTAGACTCATTAATCCAATATTTAAGATCTTTATCTAATCTTTTTCCATGTAGTATATCACCACATTCCCTAGAAAGTTTCCATATTAAATGATGTTTATTATTATAATTTATGGTAGGTATAACTTTAATAGCTAATGCCTTATCATCTTTATTAGAATTTACTTGTTCAATAAGATCTTCTACTAACTGATCATCAAGAGTTATTTTATTTGCAGAGCCTTGCAATACTGTTTCAGGATCTATAACACTTACACTTTTTGAATCAATAATATAAGCCAGATTAATGGCCATGCCGGTCAACATATATGTATTATATAAAGAATCATCAATATTTAAACTATAATATGAAAAACCTTGAGTAAGATATTTAGTTACTAGAACTGATAAACCTGAATTATAAATTGCTATTTTCTTAAAATCTGTATCTGTACTTACACATTTAGCTGTTTCATAGTTCCATAATTTATTCATCATTAAAGTAGAAGGTATATTATCTCCATTTTCTAATGTACATTTAAATATACCTTCATGTCCTATAATTAGATCTGCTTTTTTATAGTCATTTATTACAATTATATTATTTTCTTTAAGAGCTGCTTTTAATCTATCTTGAGATACATTACACTTAGGTAAAATAAAAGCTTTCTTTTTATTTATAAACGTAGTCACATCTTCAGTTGGTACTGTTAATATGCTTTGTATTTTTTCATAAGCTTCAGTATTTTGAGTACATAATACTTTATTTACTTGTACTGAAGTAGAAAGGACACCGTAAATGGTGTCACTTTCTAATCCAAAGTACTTTAAAGCATCAGCATCAAAATCTTGATAAACTGATTTATTTGCCATAATTTTATTTCATTGTCATTTTAACAATCTCAGGGATCATCATTAATTTATTAAACTTCTTTTTGTTACCGTTAAAGATTGTACGTACAATTAAATACTTAAGATCATTAGTAAAATAATCCTCAGTGCATAATGCTTTAAGCCTATCAGTAATCTTTTGTACTATTTTATTCTCATTAGAATATACAATAGCATAATTACCTAATCTTGTAGCCAATGTTGATGCGATATCTGCACGGTAATTGTCATCTTTACCAATACAACTTCTAAGCTCTCCCAGTATGTAAGATTCACTATCATGAGTTAGTAAATCTTTAGGTGTCACTAGTTTATCAAGTTTGTTATTAATAAAAGTTGTAAACATAGAAGCAAAAGTATCACCAACAGAACCTTCTCCAATCATTTGAATTAGTGATAGATTATCTTCAAATTTATCAAAGCTTGAAATTGAATTGAAAAATGTAGTAATAGATCTTGCATTTGTTTCTTGTGTTACAAGCTCTGGATGAAGCAACAAGAAATTAATACATCTAGTATCAATACCAGCACCTTCTGCCCACTGTGCCCACACATTAACATCAAACTTAAGATTT
>TARA_R110000764_G_scaffold97099_3_pt1 | contig 32319 bp, 32 predicted proteins | sample TARA_R110000764 | Tara Oceans TARA_R110000764 (sample SAMEA4398111) | marine metagenome | biome: Polar Biome; feature: [SRF] surface water layer (ENVO:00010504); material: water (ENVO:00002006), including particulate matter (ENVO:01000060) such as... | depth 5 m | reverse complement strand
GATGCGCTGGGCGAGGTGCTGGGCGACGATGCCCCGGCCCTGATCCATGGCGACCGCGTCGTCTCGTGGCCCGAGATGACGGCGCGGTCGAACCGGCTGGCGCGGAACCTGCGGGAAATGGGTGCGAAGACCGGCGACAAGGCCGGCTTCTACCTGCGCAACCAGCCGGAATATACCGAAGCGCTGGCCGCCTGTTTCAAGGCGCGGCTGACGCATGTTAACGTCAATTACCGCTATCTCGACGACGAACTGGTCTATATTTTCGACAATTCGGACTCCACGGTCGTGTTCTATGACGTGGAATTCATCGAGCAGGTAGAGCGCGTGCGGGCGCGCCTGCCGGGCGTGATCGCGTGGGTGCAGATTGGCGGCGACAGCGTGCCGGACTTTGCCGTGGCCTATGAAGACCTTGCCAGCAAGGGCGATGCCTCGCCGCTGGGCATTGAGCGCTCAGGCGACGACCTGCTGTTCCTCTATACCGGCGGGACGACCGGCATGCCCAAGGGCGTAATGTGGTCGCACGGCATCTGGCGCCAGGCCGGCATGGAGGGCGTGGCCAAGGCGGGCGGCGTAGTACCCAAGAACCTTGCCGAGCATGTCGCGAATGCGCTGGAGCTTGGTCGGCATGCGCGGATCATTCCCGCCTGCCCGCTGATGCACGGGACGGGCCTGTTCACGGCGATGGGCGTGTTGCTGAATGGCGGCACGATCGTGACGCTGACCGAGAACAAGAATTTCAGCCCGCAGAACCTGTGGGAGACGGTCGACAAGAATGGCGTGACGAACATGGCCATCGTCGGCGACGCCTTCGGCAAGCCGATGTTGAAGGAACTGGACGAGAATACCGGCAAGTATGACCTCAGCACGGTCGTGGCGGTCGTGTCGTCGGGCGTGATGTGGTCGAGCGAGATCAAGCGCGGCCTGCTGAAGCACATGCCGCAGGCGGCGATGATGGACAGTTTCGGCGCATCGGAGGCGGTCGGCTTCGGCTCGTCCGCGATGACCGCGGACGGCGAAGTGAAAACCTCGAAATTCGAACTTGGCCCGCAATGCAAGGTGTTCTCCGAAGACCATCGCGAGATCCAGCCGGGCAGCGGCGAGGCCGGTTTCGTGGCGCGCGGCGGCGCGGTGCCGCTCGGCTATTACAAGGACCCGGAGAAGACCGCGAAGACCTTCCCGACGATCAATGGCATGCGCTATTCCATTCCGGGCGACTGGTGCACGGTGGAAGCCGACGGCTCGATGACGCTGCTAGGCCGCGGATCGAACTGTATCAATACGGCCGGTGAAAAGGTCTATCCCGAGGAAGTGGAAGAAGCGCTGAAGCTGCACGACGCCGTGCGCGACGCGCTGGTGGTCGGCCTGCCGGACGACAAGTGGGGCCAGGCCGTGACGGCGGTGGTGTCTCTGGACGGCGAAGTCTCGGAAGACGAGCTGCGCGCCTTCGTGGCAACCAAGATCGCGCGCTTCAAGTCACCCAAGCGCATCTTCTTCAAGCCGGACCTCGGCCGCGCCGTGAACGGCAAGGCCGACTACAAGACGATCAAGGCGTTCGCAGAGGCGCAGGCCGGCGTGAAAGCCTAGGCGGCTCGCTTGGCCCGGCGGCGCGGAATGCGGTAGAGGCAGGCATGACAGATACGCCGAAACCAAATGGCCCGCTGCACGGGTTGAAAGTCGTCGAGATGGGGCAGCTCATCGCGGGACCGTTCTGCGGCCAGCTTCTGGGCGACATGGGGGCAGAGGTCGTAAAGATCGAGCCGCCCGGCAAGGGCGATCCGATGCGCGAATGGGGCCAGGGTGACAAGCCGTCATGGTGGCGTGTGATCGGGCGCAACAAGTATTCCGTTGCCGTGGACCTGCGCACAGAAGAGGGCCAGCAGCTGGCCCGGGACCTGATCGGCAAGGCCGACGTGCTGGTCGAAAATTTCCGGCCCGGCGCGCTGGAAAAGTGGAATCTCGATCCCGTAAAACTGCGCGAGGCCAATCCGGGCCTGATCGTGTCGCGTATGTCGGGCTATGGCCAAACGGGGCCCTACGCCCAACGGCCGGGTTTCGGCCTGATCGGCGAGGGCTTTGGCGGCCTGCGCGGCATCGTCGGTGAACCGGACCGGATGCCGTCGCGCGTGGGCATTTCGATCGGGGATTCGCTGGCGGCGACCTATGGCTGCATGGGCATTCTCGCGGCTCTGCATCACCGCAACCAGACAGGCGAAGGCCAGATTATCGACGTCGCGCTGTATGAAAGCGTGCTGCAGGTGATGGAAAGCTATGTGGCGGACTATTCTGCGTCAGGGCACAAGCGCCAGCGGACGGGGGCGATATTGCCGAAGATTGCGCCGTCGAATGTCTATCCGTGCAAGGATGGCGACTTCCTGATCGGTGGCAACCAGGACCCGATCTTCAAACGCCTTTGCGATGCGATGGAACGACCGGACCTGGCGCTGGACACGCGCTATGCGACGCATCTGGCGCGCGGCGAGAACCAGGCGGAACTGGACGCGATCATTGCGGACTGGACACGCACGCTGACAGTCGCGGAACTGGAGAACTTGTTGCTGGACCATGGCGTGCCGTCGGGCAAGATATTCGATGCCGAAGACATGCTGGCCGACCCGCATTATGCGGCGCGGGAGTCTGTCGTGACGCTGGAAGACGCGGACCTTGGCCCCGTGACCATGCAGAATACGTTCCCGAAATTCTCCGCTACGCCCGGATCGATCCGCAAGCCCGCGCCACGCAGCGTCGGCGAGGACACCGCAGCGATCCTTGAGCGCTGGCTGGGACGACCGGCCTAGGCCGGGACTGGTGGCCCCGGGAATTTGGCGGAACTGGCGATGACCTCATCGGGCATTTTCAGCATCGCCTGGTACATTTCCGGCGGGTAGACCATATGCGGCTTGGCCGGGTCGTAGGCGGGCTGGGGTTCGTTGCCCTGCCCTGCATACGGCGCAGGCGCCTTGTAGGCCTCGGCTTCTGCTGCCGAGATTCCCGCCTTTTCCAGAACCACGGGATCAATCCATTGTTTCGGATCGACCGTGGTGACCGGCGCGGCGACCTCGAGTGTCATCTGGTCCGGACCGGCGAAATAGATCGACTGGCAGAAACCATGATCAAGCGGGCCGATGACATTGATGCCATGGCTGCGGAGGCGATCCCGCATGCCGAGGAGGCCGGCTTCGTCGTCGGCGCGGAAGGCGAGATGCTGCATCGTGCCGGCGGCGCTGGGCAGCGCGCCATTGCCGGAATGGGTAACGCCGAGCGTGACCGGGATCTTGTCGACATCCGGCAATTGGACAATCGAGAAGAAGCTGTGGTCATTCATGCGGAGGAAGGCGTGCAGGCCGCCGGGCACGCCGTGCATGTCGAACAGCGCGACGAGCGGGAAGTTCATGACCTCCGAGAAGAAGGCAATATGCTTCTTTATGTCTGATGCCATGATGGCGATGTGATGTATGCCGCTGGGCTGCGGCCGGGACTGTTGGGTCATTCCTCGGGCCTTTCCTGCTTTCCCCTGATCGTTCTTTCAGCAAGTATGCGCTTCATAAAAAACAAGGGCAAGGAACGCAGAATGGCTATCGTAAGGGAACCCTACGGATTTGTTCACGCAGATACAGGACGGCTGAAAGAGACCTATGGCGGCCCGGCGGGACAGGTGTTCGTGGAATGCATGCGCATCCGTCCGGATGCCGTGGAAGCGAAGACCGTCATCATTTTCAGCCACCCGATTGGCGGCGGCAGTTTCCTGCCACTGGTGACGTCGCTGGCCCATGCCGGGCACCATGTCATCTATTGCAACCCGCGTTACCGGGGCAACGATACCGCACTGATCATGGAGAAATGCGTTCTGGACCTCGGCGCTTGTATCGCCGACGCGAAGAAGCGGTTCGGCTATGACAAGGTGGTGCTGGGGGGGTGGTCCGGGGGTGGTTCGCTGTCACTGTTCTACCAGGACCAGGCCGAGCATCCGACGATCACCGAGACGCCAGCCGGCGACCCGGCCGACCTTGCCGGCGCTGGCCTGATCCCCGCCGATGCCATCCTGCTGCTGGCGGCGCATATCAGCCGGTCGCACACGATGACGGAATGGATCGACCCCTCGATCCTGGACGAGGACAAGCCGTTCGATCGGAATATCGAACTCAATATCTACGATCCAAACTGCCCGAACCAGCCGCCCTATACGGATGAATTCGTTGCTAAATTCCGGGCGGCGCAGGTGGCGCGCAACCGCCGCATCACGGACCGCGTTCTGGCGCAGCTGGCGGAGATCAAGGCCGGGCCGGATCCCGATTCCGAGCGCTGTTTCGTCGTGCAAGGCACGATGAGCGATGTGCGCTGGCTGGACCCGACGCAGGACCCGTCCGACCGCATGCCGGGCACGTGCTACTTGGGCGACCCGAAGATTGCCAATGACGGCCCGGTGGGGCTCGGACGGTTCACGACCCTGCGCTCATGGCTGTCGCAGTGGAGCTATGACAAGAGCCGGGCCAACGGGACGGGCAACGCATCGCGCATCTCCTGCCCCGTGCTCGTGATCAGCAACTCGGCAGACCTCGCCTGCACACCGAGCCACGCGCAGAGACTGTTCGATGCCGTCGGATCAGAGGACAAGCAGATGGTGACGATCAAGGACGCCGATCATTATTATATCGAGCGCGCTGACCTGTTGCCGCAGGCGGTGAAGACGGTGTCAGACTGGATGGGTGCACGGCGCTTTTTCAAGCCGACGAAATGACCGGATAGAACGCTGGCGATCCCTATTCACAACGCTGGTATTCGGCCATGCAGGTCAGGCCGCATTTAGCCATTGCCAGTTCGGCTGGCGTCGGTGCCCGGCTGGCCTGGTCGATCGCTTCACCCATGGCTTCCAGCTTGCGCATTCCAGGGCACGAACAATCACAGTTGGCCCGCGCTGTCCCGTGCGATGCAGCGATTGATGAGACGTCCGGGTCACGCCCCGTCCTTTTCGCCTCCTCGGCCGCTTCCAGCACGGCATCGACGAGGCCTTCCTGACCGGCGGGCATCCGTGCAATCAGGTCATAGCGCATGTCTGCCATTGGCGGCACGGACAGGTCTGGTTCGTAGCGGGTGTCGCCCTGCCATGGCGCAGCAATGCGGAAATAGCCGTTAATGGTGCCGACAATATCCAGTGTCGGTTGGGATTCCTGCATCTGCTTCGGCGTCAACGCGTTGGGATCGGTGAAGTTTGCGACGAAACGCCCCTCAAGGATGGTCGGCGAATACTGGATGATCGTGACAGTTCCCGACGGCTTGAATTCGCGCTGCCCGCCGGGCAGCGAGTCTTTTGGACCAACAGCGTAAAGGTGCCCGCCATCATAATTGTTCGTTGAGATGCGCGCGGCGGGGAGCGTGCCGGTAAAACCATAGTCGAAATATGGAACGCCGATGTCGATGGTTGTTCCCGGCATGCTTTTTTCGAGGGCCGACAGGTTGGAGAAAGCGCTGTTCATATCGGCTAGCGTTTCATTCAAGATCTCGCCCTTGGTTATCAGATGCTCCAGCTCGCCGCCTTCTGCATTGATGCCAGACAGGACATTCAGGATGTCGGGCGTTGCGTGCAACGAGATGTTGATGCTGCGAGCATTCGCATCAATCTCGACCCGGGTGGCTGACGGACCGTTGAATGACAGCTTCCGAGCGGCCTGCTTGTTCCTGGAATCACCCGTGCGGCTTGGCACGGGCGGCGTGGATGCAGATGGCAGCGGCCCGACGAACGTGCTGTTGGCCAGTCCGGTTGTCGAGAAGATGGATACCTCACCGATGAAAGGGGCCGTACTCCACGGAGTGGCATTTATATTCGTGGCGACCAATGTCATTTTCTGCTCTGGCAGAAGAGTCACCTCCCACAGCGCGTAATGCTTGCCGGTTTCGGTCATGCCGGCTGCCGCCAGGCGCTTGGATGTTTTCTGGTCCCCGGCCACACCAAGCCATATCTGGTTTAGCTGCTCCGCGGAATCGGCAGCCATCTGGATGACCAGCGTGAGGGCTTCCGGCCGGCCGACATCGCCGCCATCGATTTGGATGCATTCGCCCGCAAGAGGCAGTATGTTCAGGCTTGAGGACACGCCCGTCGGTTGTGCATTGAGAGACACTGTTTGGCACTGGTTGAACATTTCATCCTGCGCCAGCGCCCTGACCTCATCCGGCGTCCGGGTCGTGCTTGTGTAACGTCCCTCACCATATCCGGCGAAGGTCGACAGGAAGAAGGCGTATTCACGGTCCAGCGGCTGGTTGATTGCAGCTTTCAGACCGGCATCGAGCCAACGCAACACTGCCTTGTCGTCTCCCGATGACAGGGGAGCGAGCATGATCGTGTGCAAGTATGAGTAGTCGGCCGGGATTTCATCGACACCCGCAGTCTTTTGCTGGGCCTTCGCTGTGACATGCTCGCCGAGATATCGCCAGAATGATTGCGTTCGGTATGCATCATTCTTGTTTTTCGGATGTTGCAACGGAAGATCGTATCGTCTGACTCCCCAACGATCGTAGTTAACGCGCGGTCGCTCCTGTCCGCGCAGCCTGAAAGACATATCAATGCCGATGGCCTCCGCGATCCCCTCGGTGAAGAACCGGTTGATATCTATGTCGCAATGATCATAGGAATCGACAACGGCATGGAAGAGTTCGTGCGCCAGATGCTCGTACAGACGGTCGTCCCATTTTCCCCATTGGATGACTGCATCCAGGTCAATTTCCAAGAAGGTCGGGTTGTCGCATTTCACACGTGCGGGCGCGCCATATCCAGCTTCGAACGGGTAGAGATTGACCTGATAGCGCCCATCGACAATAGGAAGCGCTGGTGGCTTGAAATCCATGCGCTGGTATTCGAGGGCGACCTCGTGGAGATAGGCTTCGATCTTCTCGATATGCGGCTGCATCGCCTCGTCCACGAGACCGGTCTGGTTATCCAGAACACCAATGGCAGAAATGGCAGCGCGCTGCAGATCATTGAGATAGGGACTCTCCATGATGACAACAAATTCTGTGGTCGGCCACGGGACTGCCTTTTCCTTGGCGGTGGCGATTCCCTGCCCGATGGTCCAGACGAGTATTGCCGTCAGCAGCCCTCGTAAAATGCGGGTGGGCGCTCCGGAAATTGCTGCGATTTCAGTGTTATTGTTCCGTTTCGGCATCTACGCGTCCCCTTCACCCTGGCAGGTTGTTGGGAGACTGGTCCGGCGCGGCAAGAATGGCAATCGATAGTGTTGGCCCGTTCTGAATTGACGTGGGCAGCGCCCTTAGAGGAACAGAAGGGCTCTCATGGCATAGGCGACGGCCGCGACAGCCAGCATGGACACAAGCGCGATACCGACGAACCAGACAAGGCGCCTGCCGAGCGGGCCTTCCGGTTCGCCATCCGGCAAGGGTTCCGCAGGGCGGAAGACGGGGTCAGGCATGGTAGCCATCGCCCGGCTTTACCTTGCCCCAGAACAATGAGTACACATAGGCCGTATACAGAAGGATTATCGGCAGCATGATCCCTGCCCCCACCAGCATGAATGCCAGGGAATTGTCGCGGGCCGCCGCTTCCCAGATCGTGAACTCGAACGGGACGATATAGGGATACAGGCTGAATCCGAGGCCGATATAGCCGCTGAGGAATATGCCGACGGCGAGCAGGTAGGGACGCCAGTCCGGCGCATCTCCCTGGCCGGTCGGCATTGAGAGATCACGCCACAGCCAGGCGCAGAAGAACATGCCCGCCAACGGTGCCGGTGACAGTGGCAGGAGACGCGCAAAATCGATATGCGTCATCGAGAAGCCCCAGCGTTCGCCGACCGAGGGGTCGATGGCGAGCGTGGCGAGGCTGACAGCGAGAAAGCAGATGGCGACGCCGGCCAGCGCTGTGCGGGCCCATTTGCGGGCGCGCAGGAACAGGTCGCCTTCCGTCTTCAACACGAGCCAGCAGGCCCCCAGCATCAGGTAACCGATGATGACGGAGATGCCGACGAGCAGCGAGAAAGGCGTCAGCCAGTCAAACGCACCGCCCGCAAAGGCCCCGCCCTCGACAGTGATCCCCTGGATCATGCCGCCCAGCATCAGGCCTTGCGACAAGGCCGCTATGGCCGAGCCGCCGAAGAACGCGCCGTTCCAGAATTTCTGCGTCGTCGGGCGCACGGCCTTGTGGCGGAACTCGAAGGCGACGCCGCGGAAGATCAGCGCGGCCAGCATGATCAGGACCGGCAGGTAGAAGGCCGGCATGATGATGGCATAGGCCGTGGGAAAGGCCGCAAACAGCCCGCCCCCGCCGATAATGAGCCATGTCTCGTTGCCGTCCCAGACGGGTTCGATCGTGGCGGTCATCATGTTGCGCTCTTCGTCGCTGCGGGCGACGAAGGTGAGCATGCCGATACCGAGGTCGAAGCCGTCGAGCAGGACATACATGAAGACCCCGACAGCGAGAATGAAGCCCCAGATCAGTGGAAGGTCGAGTGCCATCTGTTCTCTCCTAGTCCGTAGCCACAATGTCTTCGCCGGTCTCGGCGGGATCGTCCACGGCGCCAAGGGGCGACCCGGGCGCACGCCGTTCGCGTGTGGGCTTGCCCATCGGATCGTCGTCGAAGCCACGCGTGGCGATGCGCGCCATGTAGACGGTGCCGGCGGTGAAAATGATCGCATAGGTGACCATGAAAACCAGCAGTGACGTGGCAACCTGCGCTGTGGAGACGGGCGAGACGCTGTCGACCGTGCGCAGCGCGCCGTAGACCGTGTAGGGCTGGCGCCCAACTTCGGCGACAATCCAGCCCGTTATCACGGCAACGAAACCGAGCGCGCCGCCGGGAACCGCGAGCCAGTGGAACAGGCCCTTCTTGTCCAACCCGCCGCGCCACCAGAGGAAGCAACCCCAGACACCGATACCGAGCATGCCGAGGCCGGCGCCGACCATGATGCGGAAACTGTAGAAGACGAGCCACAGGGGCGGGGTGTCTTCCGGCGCGAAGGCATCGAGACCTTTCAGGTCTTCCCCCTTGGGTGCGTTGGCAAACAGGTAGGGACTGGTGCCAGGGATCGTGATGCCGGTATGGCCGCATTCGGTATCCGAGGGCCACGCAATCAGCATGGTGCCCTGGACCGGCGCGCTTTCGCACCAGCCTTCTGCGGCAGCGATCTTGGCGGGCTGGTATTCGTGCGCGACTTCGCCGGACTGGTGACCGGCAAGAATCTGCAACGGCATCAGGAGCGTGAGCGTGCCGGCCGCCATACGCATCTGCCAGCGCGTGGGGGTAGTGATACGGCCATTGATGACCTGCCAGGCACCTGCGGCTATCACGACAGCAGCGGTGGTGATGTAAGCAGCGAGCAACATGTGGACGAGGCGCGTCGGGAAGCTCGGATTGAAGATAACCTTGATCCAGTCGGTCGCGTAGAAATTGCCGGTTGCGGGATCAATGGCGAAACCATCCGGTGTCTGCATCCAGCTATTGGCCGACAGAATCCAGAAGGCGGAAATAGTTGTGCCAATGGCGACGGCGCAGGTGGCCAGGAAGTGGAGCTTGCGGCCGACCTTGTTCCAGCCGAACAGCATGACACCGAGGAAGGTGGCTTCGAGGAAGAAGGCGGTAAGCACTTCATAGCCGAGCAGCGGACCAATCACGCTGCCGGCGATTTCAGAGAAGACGCTCCAGTTTGTACCGAACTGATAGCTCATGACCACGCCGGTGACCACGCCCATGGCAAAGGCGAGCGCGAAGATCTTCACCCAGTGCAGGTAAAGCCGCTTGAAGACTTCATTGCCTGTTTTCAGCCAGAGGCCTTCGCAGACAGCCAGAAAGGCCGCGAGGCCGATCGTGAAGGCCGGGAACATGATGTGAAAGGCAATGACGAAGGCGAACTGGATTCGCGACAGGAGAAGGGCGTCAAATTCCATTGGTGTCATATCCCCAGGAATGATTCATCCAGAGCGGGATACCATAATTCGCGCTTGCGTGCGCGCTCAGCGTTGTCGCGCGCCAACCTGCCTCATGTGGTGCGCCGCCGCAGTGAGCGAAACACGGCATCGGCGCGGGCAGCAAGATGGCCATTGGCTTTGACCAGGCGCGCCCGGACATGCACGAGATCGCCGTCGACGGCTGTGACTTCAGGGTGGGCCTCCAGCCATGTGCCTTCGGGCACGATATCCATGAACTCCAGGGTCAGCTTGATGGTGACGGACATGCGGCCGGTGGAGCTCCAGACGGCCCAGGCGAGGGCGCTGTCGGAGAAAGCCGAGATCATGCCGCCATGCAGGAAACCCATGCCGTTGCAGTGGCGGTCGAGCACCCACATGCCGGTGCGGATGTCGCCGTCAGCCGTGGCCCGGTAAGTGGGGCCGTTATGCAAGGTGAACTTGCCGCGCGAAGGAGTCGGCGCAAAGCCCGGTGGGGGCGGGTTCATGATGCCTTGCGGCTCATTCGCTGACGTTTCCGAACACTTGGTGCTGGACGGTATCGCCGGGCTCAATTCCCAATGCTTCGCACCGACCGCCATTCAGCTCGAGTACAGCCTTGACCGCGACTCCCGGGCTGATCGTGCGCAGCGAACCCGGTACCGCATTGCGCGCGACAGCCAACACTTTCCCATCGGGCGCGATGAACAGCATGTCGAGCGGGATGAGCGTATTCTTCATCCACATATTGGCCTGGCGTGGCTGGCCGAAATCGAACAGCATTCCGGCATTCGGCGCCAGCGATTCCCGCGCCATCAGGCCGGTGCTGATCTCGTCGGGATCATCGGCCAGCTCAACCGTGAACTTGTGCACGGAGTCGCCGGTGTCGATTTCAAGCGGGCTGGTTTCCAGTTGGGCAAAGGCACCCTGAACAAGGAAAAAAGCGGCGGCGAGGAAGGTGGCAATCAAACGGGTCATGCGATGTGGTTTAGCCGCGCATTCAGGGGTCGGCAAGCGCTCTTGCTGCTCAGAAGCGTACCCTCAACCAGGTTTCACGAAAGTGACATGCTCGCCCTTGGACCCGTTCTCGATCACGACCTCCAGCAGGGTGCCGGGCTCGATATCGTCATAGCCTGCCTTTTTCAGGATCACGGCATGCACGAAGATGTCGATCTCGACACCGTCACGATGCACGAAGCCGTAACCGCGGGTGCGATTGAACCATTTCAGGGTCACGGGCGTGTAGTCGGGTTCCTCGCCTGTCTCGCGTGCGACGGCGGCGCGCGGCCGCTCCATTTCGATGATGTGGGCGGTCTGCCAGCCGCGTTCGCGCTTGACCGCGTCGCAGACAATGCGGGCATCTTCGTCGGCATAGGTTTCGCCATAATCGCGCAGGCAGGAAACGTGCAGCAGGACATCGCCCTCGAGTGATGCGTCGGAGGTCGATTCCGCAATGATGAATCCATAGCCTTTGGCACCGTCGAACCATTTGACACGGCCGATAACGCGCACCACGGGCTCAGCGCCCGGCATGTCTGATTCAGATTTTGCCACAGCTCTCGTCATCAACCCAAATTCCCCAAGGGAGTAACCTAAAATGCGAGAGCGCGCTTGTCACGCGATCTTCACACCAAAAATAGGAAAGTTCGGACTCCCCGGATCAAACCTTTGATTGCGGAGAAAAAACCTGGCAGTCCCTAGGGGAGTCGAACCCCTCTTTTCAGGTTGAAAACCTGACGTCCTAACCGATAGACGAAGGGACCGCACCGGTTTTGAGAAGTGGCGATATAGCGGCTGTTTCTGACGAGGGCAACCCGTGATGCAGCGACAAATGCAGATTGTTCAGTCGGCAGCTGCGTCGGCCACGTCCAGCTGCACCCGGCGGCGGCCATTCCACTCGTCGGCCTTGAGTTTCCCGGTGAGATGCACGCGGGCACCATTTGTCAGAACCTGGCCGAGCGGCGTGTCGGCGGCACGCCAGGCAATGCATTCGAGGCGCCCGCCTGCGTCTTCGGCGATAAACCGGACATGATTGGCGCCCACATGCCGGACGCCCGTGACATGGACAGATTGCAGCGCAAAGACCGGTTCGGGCGAGCCAATGCCGAACGGGCCGATCTGTGCGACCTGATCGACAAGGGCCGGACTGGCGGCACCGGGAGCAAGCACGGCGTCAATCCTGAGTTCCAGCGCCGCTGTACGCTCTGCCGAGAATTGCGCCATGTGCGCAACCATCCACGCATCGAAGGCCGGGACCTGTTCGGGCTCCAGGCTGAGGCCGCCCGCCATCGCGTGGCCGCCACCCGAGAGGATGATGCCTTCGCGCGCGGCCGTGGTGATGGCATCGCCGATGTTCACGCCCGTCACGGAGCGGCCAGACCCCTTGGCGACGGGGCCAAGCCCCTGCCCCCAGCCGATGACAATGCTGGGCAGGTGGTAGCGTTCCTTGAGACGCCCGGCGACGATGCCAATGACTCCGGGGTGCCAGCCCTCGCCGCTGGCGATGAGGATGCCGCGCTCGGGATTGCGCGCCAACGCCTGCTCGGCCTGCGCCATGGCCAAGTCGAGGATGGCGCTCTCGACGGCCTTGCGCTCCTCATTGAGCGCATGGAGGCGTTCGGCCAGTTCGACGGCTTCCTGCCGGTCATCGGTGGCGAGGAGCCTGGCGGCGATCCAAGGGTCGCCCACCCGGCCACCTGCATTGAGGCGCGGGCCGAGCATGAAGGTGGCGTGATAGACGGTTTCGGTCTTGCCGATGCCGGCGACGTCTGCGAGCGCGCGAAGACCGGGGTTCTGGTCGCGGGCCATGGTGGTGAGGCCCTGGCGCACGAAGGCGCGATTGACGCCGTGCAGCGGAGCCATGTCGCACAGCGTGCCGAGTGCGCAGAGATCGAGAAAGGGCATGATGTCCGGCAGGCCGTCAGCAGGCGCGAGGCCGCGCTGGCGGGCCAGTCGATTGAGCGCGGCAACGAAGACGAAGACGACCCCAGCGGCGGCGAGGTGGCCGCAGCCGGACGTATCGTCGGGCCGGTTGGGGTTCACGAGGGCCGCCGAGGGAGGATGTTCGCCCGACATGAGGTGGTGGTCGATGACAACGACCGGCAGGCCGATGGCCTCGGCTTCGTTCAGGGCGAGCGTCGCAGCGGCGCCGCAATCCACGGTGATGACGAGGTCGGACCCGGTGTCTTTAAGGTGGCGGAAGGCGGCGGGCGACGGGCCGTAGCCCTCTTCCAGCCGGTCCGGCACGTAGAGGCCGATATCCTGCCCCCAGCCGCGGAAATAGCGGGCAAGAATGGCTGAGGACGTCCCCCCGTCGACATCATAGTCGGCGAAGACGGTGACGCGCTTCTTCGCGAGAATGGCATCGAGGACGATGGCCGCAGCCTTGTCCATATCGGCAAAGCTGGACGGGTTCGGGAAATAGTCGCGGAGTGTCGGCGCGAGGTAGCTTGCCGCCTCAGCGGGGTCGACGCCGCGCGAGGCCAGGAGCCGGGCGAGGAGGTCTGACCCGCCGACACTGGGGGCAAGGCGCCGGACGAGCGCCTCGTCAGCCTCTGCGAGCGTCCAGAACCGGCCCGTGGCGGACTGGTCCACTGCGAAAAGGCGGGAACTGGTCTGGCGCGCGGCTTGGGCCATGGCGGGATGAGCTTCCTCTCAGAGAATCGGGAAGCTCATCCTAACGCAGAAATTGGCGGCTGTGACCTGCCCGTGCTGAACTCAGGCCTTACGGTCGGACCGGACGTGACGGACCATACCGTCGGTCGAGGTCATGACCAGCGTGTGGGTGTGCACGCGGCCAGTGCCGTGCTTCACGCCATCGAGCAGGCTGCCATTGGTGACGCCGGTGGCACAGAACACCGTCTCGCCGGACGCCAGCTCGTTCAGCGAATAGGTGCGGCCGAAATCGGTTATGCCGACGCGGGTCGCACGCTTTTTCTCGTCATCATTGCGGAAAACGAGGCGGGCATACATCTGGCCGCCAACGCATTTCAGGGCCGCTGCCGCGAGAACGCCTTCAGGCGCGCCGCCTGAGCCGACATAGAAATCGATGCCGGTCTGCGGATCGGTCGTGGCGATGATACCGGCGACGTCACCGTCGGTGATCAGGGCGATGCGTGCGCCGACGCCGCGCAGGCTGGCAATGATCTCTTCATGGCGCGGGCGGTCGAGCACGCAGGCGGTCATTTCCGAGACGGGCACGCCCTTGTGCTTGGCCAGGGCGGTGATGTTCTCGGCCGGGGTCGCATCGAGGCTGATAATGCCTTCCGGGTAGCCGGGGCCGACGGCGACCTTGTCCATATAGGTGTCAGGCGCATGCAGCAGGCCGCCGCGCGGGGCGATGGCCAGGACAGCGAGTGCATTGGCCATCGCCTTGGCAGTGAGCGTCGTGCCTTCGAGCGGATCAAGCGCAATGTCGATCTCGGGCCCGTTATTGGTGCCGACTTCCTCGCCGATATAGAGCATCGGTGCTTCGTCGCGCTCGCCTTCGCCGATGACGACACGGCCCTTGAAGTCGACGGCATTGAAGGCTGTGCGCATTGCATCAACTGCTGCGGCATCTGCCTTCTTTTCGTCGCCGCGACCGACTTCCCTGGCCGCAGCAATGGCTGCGAGCTCGGTCACGCGGACCATTGCATCGGCAAGACCCGGTGTCAGAACGTTGTTTTTCATGGCTTTTTATCCCCTGTCGCGCTTTTCCATATGTAGCGCGATTTGTTAGAGCAATTAGCTTGCCGTTTCGATTCGGATCAGGCGCGGCGCGTCCATTAACACGGTCAGTTTCCCAAGTCTCGCGAGGGCTGCCGTCATGTGCGAGCGCGCGCACCGGTGCGTAACAATGGCCACCGGGCTGGCACCGGAATCGTCAGCCGAATCCTGCAGCAGCTGGTTCACGGAGACGCCTTCTGCGGCGAGCGCTTCGGTGAGGGCGGCCAGTGCGCCGGGCTTGTCGGCCAGCCGGACACGCAGGAAGAAGGCCGACGTCTCGTCGTCCGTCGCGGCCACGAAGGGGCGCTCCACATGGTGCTCGGCGCGGCCAAAGGCAGGCCGGATGGCCGGGCGGAAGAGCTTGGCGACGTCGCCCATGACGGCGCTGGCCGTGGGGCCTGCCCCGGCGCCGGGACCGGTCAGCGTGATGGCGCCAACGGGGTCGCCTTCGATGCGGACCGTGTTGAGCGAGCCATTGACGCGCGCGAGCGGGTGATTGGCCGACAAGGCCATCGGCTCGACGCGGCAAACGACGCCGTTATCGGTGAGGACGCCTTCGGCGATGAGCTTGATTCGCAGGCCGAGACGGTCGGCGAGCTTCAGGTCCAGCAAGTCGATCTGGTCGACACCGGACACGCTGACCTTGGAAAAGTCGAGATCGGCGGAAAAGGCGATGGCCGAGAGGATGGCGGCCTTGTGGGCGGCGTCCATGCCGGACACATCGAGCGCCGGATCAGCTTCGGCATAGCCGAGCTTCTGGGCCTCGGCGAGGACCTCATCATAGGACCGCCCCGTCTCCAGCATCGTCGTTGTCAGGAAGTTGCAGGTACCATTGAGGATGCCCGCCACGCGCTTGATCTCGACGCCAGCGAGGCTGTCGCGCAGCACGCGGACGACGGGGATGCCGCCCGCAACGGCCGCTTCGAACAGGAGGTCGACGCCTTTTTCCTCGGCAAGGGCGGCGAGCGCCATGCCGTGCTTGGCCATCAGGGCCTTGTTGGCCGTGATGACATGCTTTCCGGCCTTGAGGGCGCTTTCAACCGCGAACTTGGCTGGCCCATCAGATCCGCCGATAAGTTCAATGAATACATCGACATCGGCATCCTCGGCGAGCGTCGCCGCGTCGTCGAACCAGCGATACTTGTCGGTATCGACGGGGCGGTTGCGGCTTTTGCTACGCGCGCTGACGCCCGTTATTTCGACCTTTCCGGGCAAGCGCAATTTATCCTGGCGCTCAACCAGTTCGATCAATCCACAGCCGACATGGCCGAGTCCTGCAATTCCAATTTTCAATGGCCCCACGAATGGCCCTCCGGTTCATATCGGGCGGTGGATAGACCAGTTGGGCGCAAATGCGAAGGGCCTAAGGGGGGAATTGCAGCGGGCGTGTGCCCGCTGCGCCCAGTTTACTCGGCGGCGGTGGCCGAGAGCTCTTTCACGCCATGCTTCGTCATGAACTTGCGAATGTTGCGTGCGGCCTGACGGATGCGTTGCTCGTTCTCGACCAGGGCGATGCGGACATGGCCGTCACCATGCTCACCAAAACCGGCACCGGGCGCGACGGCCACGTGTGCTTCGTTCATGAGCATGAGCGAAAATTCCAGGCTGCCGAGATGGCGCAGGGGTTCGGGGATGGGTGCCCAGGCGAACATGGATGCCCTGGGACTCGGGATGGTCCAGCCTGCCCGACCGAAGCTTTCGACCAGGACGTCCCGGCGATGCTTGTAGATCTGCCGGAACTCGTCGACGCAATCCTGCGGCCCGTCGAGGGCGGCGACAGCCGCGACCTGGATCGGCGTGTAGGCACCATAGTCGAGGTAGGATTTGACGCGCGCCAGGGCCGCGATCAGTTTTTCGTTGCCCGCAACGAACCCCATGCGCCAGCCGGCCATCGAATAGGTCTTGGACATGGTCGTGAATTCGACCGCGATGTCTTTCGCCCCATCGACCTGAAGGATCGAGGGCGTCGGCTCCTCGAAATAGATTTCATTGTAGGCGAGATCGGACAGGATCCAGAGATCGTGCTTCTTCGCGAACTTGACGGCATCCTTGTAGAATTCGAGATCGCAGACTTCGGCTGTCGGGTTCGACGGATAGCAGAGCACCATCGCGGTTGGCGGCGGAACGCAATGTTTCACCGCCTTTTCAAGATTGCGAAGGTATTCCTCGGGCGACGGCGCCGGCACGGCGCGGATCGAAGCGCCGGCGATGATGAAGCCGAAGGAATGCAGGGGATAGGACGGGTCAGGCGACAGGATGACGTCGCCGGGCGCGGAGATGGCCTGTGCAAGGTTGGCGAAGCCTTCCTTGGAGCCCAGCGTGACGATGACTTCCTTGTTCTTGTCGAGCGTGACGTCGAAACGGCGCTTGTAATAGTCAGTGACGGCGCGGCGCAGGCCCGGGATACCGCGCGAGGCGGAATAGCCATTCACGTCGGGCTTGCGGGCGGTCTCCACCAGTTTGTCGACAATGTGTTTCGGGGTCGGCAGGTCGGGATTGCCCATGCCGAGATCGATGATGTCGGCACCTTCCGCACGGAGGGCTGCCTTGCTCCTGTTCACTTGCTCGAAAACGTATGGAGGAAGGCGCCTAATCTTGTGAAATTCGGTATTCATCTCTGGCCTTTCAGACCTTGGGTGACGCGCGGGACGTTGAAGCTGTTCCTGATTGCAGCGATCTCGGCGTCAGTAAGAAAGTTCGAGGACTCGTCCAGGCCTGCAAATTGCTGGCGGATCTCAGCCCCGACGGCGGCGATTTCGGCCGGCCCATTGGCCGGCAATTCCGCTCGCGCGGTTTCAGCAAATTGCGCCGCCAGCGCGGAAACGCGCTTGGCTGAAGCAGGCAGAGTCTTGCCGGGCAATTCACCGGGGGCGATTGTCGGGACTTCAACCAGTTCCGGATACCCCTCGCCACGGATCTCCTGGCGACGGGTCTCATACCAGTCCGGCGCCTGATTGACGGCGTCGCGGACCTTTGTGAACGAGTTGGTGCACCCAACTAATAGCAGGCAAGACACGCCTAAGAGGGGAATCACCGTGTTTTTCATGGTTAAACTCATTAAATCACAAACATTCTGATGGATAGTTACGCATCAACAAACAGGCGATATTGGGACCGATGAGCAGCAATAAGACAGAAAAAGCTGCACTTCCTTCGCTAGGATCCCTGATCGCCGAGCAAAATCCCCTGCAATTGCAGGTGTTAATGACAACGCTTGCGCTGGCCAATACGGAATCGCAGTCACTGATCAGCGACGTATTGATGGGGTCCGGCCCGATCGGAACCGTGGCGCAGGGCGACCCGATGGGCGCTGGCGAAGCCTTCCGTGCCGTAGGCATGAGCCTCGCCAAGAATCCGATGGCCCTTATGAACGCCAATCTGGAGCTGATGAAGGGCTGGATGAACCTGTGGCAGGAGATGGCCACCGAAGTGGTCGGAACCGAGCCGCCGAAAGAAACCGACAAGCGCTTTGCCGACCCGGAATGGCAGACCAATCCAGGTTTCAAGTTCATCCGCAAGGCCTATGACGTGAACAAGAACTGGCTGATGGGCCTGGCGGACCATGCGCCTGACCTGCCGGACAATATCCACCTGCGCGCCAAGTTCTTCACCCAGCAGCTGGTCGACACCCTGTCGCCGACCAATTATCTCGGCACCAACCCGCAAGCCCTGCGCGCCTTCATGGAGAGCGGCGGCGAGAGCGTGCTGAACGGCATCCGGCTGGCCCGCGCCGACGTGAAGAAAGCCGGCGGCAAGCTGCACATCAGCCAGACCGACGAAACCCCGTTCGAGATCGGCAAGAACATTGCCACGGCACCCGGCAAGGTGGTGTTCCGCAATGACCTGATCGAACTGATCCAATATGCGCCGACGCAGGAAACTGTGTATTCGCGGCCGTTGCTTATCTTCCCGCCGTGGATCAACAAGTTCTACATTCTCGACCTGCGCGAAGAAAATTCGATGATCCGCTGGCTGGTCGACAAGGGCCTGACCGTGTTCGTCGTTTCGTGGCGCTCGGCCGACGCCGTGACCAAGGATTACACCTGGGACGATTACAGCAAAAACGGCGTCTACGCGGCAGTCGAGGCGGCACTTCAGGCATCCGGCTCCAAGAAGCTGAATGCGGTCGGCTATTGCATCGGTGGCACGCTGCTGTCGGGCACGCTGGCGCACATGGCCGCGCATGATGACGACCGCATCGCATCAGCCACGTTCTTTGCCTCGCAATCCGACTTCGAACTGGCCGGCGACCTGAAAGTCTTCACCGACGGCCCGGGCCGCGCCTATCTCGAAAGCGTCATCGACGACAATGGCGGCGTGATGCCCGGCGCAATGATGTACGAGACCTTCAACTGGCTGCGCCCGATCGATCTCGTATGGCGCTACGTGATCGACCAGTACATGCTGGGCAAGGCGCCCCGCCCGTTCGACCTGCTGTACTGGAATGCCGACCAGACCAACATTCCGGGCGAAGTGCACAAGCGCTACCTGAAGGACTGTTATTCCGACAACAAAATGTCCAGCGGTGATTTCGACCTGCTCGGCGAAAAAATCGACCTGAAGAACGTCAAGATCCCGGTCATGGTGCAGGCCAGCCGCGATGACCATATCTGTCCGTTCGAGAGCGTGTATCGCACAGCCACCGTGTTCGGCGGCGACACGAAATTCGTACTCTCAGGCTCCGGTCACATTGCCGGTGTGGTGAACCATCCGGACAGCAAGAAATACCAGCACTGGACAGGCGGCGCGATCACGCCGACCGGCGCCGAATGGCTGGAGACGGCCGAGGAACACCCGGGTTCCTGGTGGCCGTATTGGTGGGATTGGCTGCGGCCAAAGTCCGGCAAGAAGAAGCCGGCTGTGGAGCCCAAGGACATGGGCCTTGGCGCCGCGCCGGGCTCCTACGTTCGCGTTCGCCTCCAGGACATCAAACTGCCGTTGAAATAGCGCCCGGTGACGGTGCCGTCTCAGTGCGACAGTAAAAGCGGGACCTTCGATGTGCGCAGCAATGTTCGGGTCACGCCCGGCAGGATGGATTGCTGAAGACGCGAATGCCGATAGCCGCCAAGGACGATCAGGTCAGCATCACAGGATGTCGCCAGATCGAGAAGGACATGCGGAACCGAGCGACCTGTACTGTCCTCGTTGCGGACCTCGACCTTGTATCCATGCCGGGAGACGTGCGCACCGACATCCCATCCCGGGGCCTGACCGTAACCGGTTTCACCCGGATTTGCGTCGACGGTTGCAATCCAGACTTTCGCGTCATCCGATAGAACCAGCATGCTGTCATGCAGGGCGCGGGCTGCTTCGCGACTGGCATCCCAGGCAACGACCGCGCGGCTACCGACTGTCTCGCCGGTCCAGTCTGCGGGTAGAACCAGAACCGGACGACCGCCGCCCATCAGCACGCCTTCAAGCATGTCCGCATGGGGCTGGGCGTCCAATTTATCAGGCGCGCGCACGATAACGAGATCCGCATGCCGTGCGTTCATGGCCGACAGCGCTTCGACACGATTCGAAAACATCTCGAAGTGGCGCATTTCCACGGCCGGCTCTTTCCCAACCTGCTTTTTCTCGAACGTGTCCCACGCGGCTATCATCGCGTTCCGCGCTTCCTGAAGCATGGACGCATAGACCTCGCCGGCACCGCCTATGCCATAGCCCGTGAACATGGGTGGCAGAATCGTAAAGGCCGCACAGCTCAGGTGGGCATTTCGCGACGCAGCAAAGGAGCGTGCAAACTTGAAAGCGTTCATGTCGTCTTCAGGCGACGCCATGCATACGCTAATATCTCTGATCTTCATGGTTTCCTCGCGCTGTTGACGCCTTCCGTCTACACGCTGCCGGGCCAGAACATTTGATCCTGCTCAATCGCTCGAACCAGCTTGCCTTGAGGTGCCGCGATTTGTCAGGTGGCTTGTGATGGCTCAAGAATGGTGCTGGCAACCAGGACATCCCGACATGGAATTGAAGCTGAGCATACGCCTTGATACGCCTACCGGGGGCCGGTTCGGCCCGGGAAAGGCCGCCCTGCTTGAGGCGATAAGTACGTCCGGCTCGATTGCAGGCGGCGCACGCGCGCTCAGCATGTCCTATCCACGCGCGCTGAAGCTGGTCGAGAGCATGAACGTGTTGTTTCGTACGCCCCTGATTGAGTCGAGCCATGGCGGAAAGGATGGCGGCGGCGCCGCGCTTACCGAACAGGGGCTCAAAGTACTCGCATTGTATGATGCGCTCTGCCAACAGGCGGAGGCGGCGACAAAAGCGAGCCGCCGCAAGATCGCAGCGATGATTCAGCCCTCCGGGGACTAGTATCGATATAAATCACCATTTAGAACGATAGGATGCGTTCGGCCTCGCCCCTGGCAACACATGAGCACCCCCAAGACGTGCTCGGCGCAGCGCTCGGCTTTGCGACATCGGCTGCCAAGGTTGCGCTTGTCATCGTCACGGCGACCGAAGGCGGCGCGGTGCGGACTCCCGGCGCCCTGATGGCTGTATCCCAGAGAGGCGATTCTGCAGGCTATGTCTCAGGCGGTTGTATCGATGCCGATGTCCGCCTGAACGCCGTGGAGGCGTTGAATACCGGCGAATTGCGGAAACTTCGATACGGCGCGGGATCACCCTTCGTCGATATCCGCCTGCCTTGCGGCGGCGCCATTGATGTCCTGATTGTGCCGAACGTGACACCGGAAACGATCTCCATGATGTACGACAGACTCGATAACAGAGAGACTGTGCGGTTCGCCGTGCTGGCCACGGGTGATATCCAACTCGACGTCGCACCCGGTGAAACGCCCTTGTTCCAGACGGTCTACTATCCAAAACTGTCGCTGAGGATCGCTGGCCGCGGCGCCGACTGCATCGCGCTGGCACGGCTCGCATCTGCCAGCGGGTTTGCGTTGCACCTGCAGCTCCCTGACGAAGTTGACTACGAAGCTGTTCGATCTGCGGGTATCGGAACCGTCGCACGCCTCACGACGCCCTGCAGTCTTGCGCCTGTCGAAGACGATCGCTCGACAGCGTTCGTATTGATGTTCCATGATGCGCACTGGGAAGCTGCGTTGCTCAAGCAGGCGCTGGGCGGGCCGGCCTTCTTCATTGGCGCTGTCGGCAGCGCGAAGACGCATGCCAAGAGATGCGAGAGCCTGAGAGAGGCTGGGATGTCGGCTCACGATATCCAGCGGATCCGTGGGCCTGTCGGGCTCGTGCCATCCATGCGCGATGCGTCGATGCTCGCCATCTCCACGCTTGCCGAGATTGTTGATGCCTTCCACACGAAGGAGGCAGTCCTTGTTTGATCGAACTGCGATCCTGCTCCTTGCAAGCGGACTATCCTCCCGGTTCGGCACGGGTGACAAGTTGATGGCCGATCTTGATGGGCGTCCACTTCTGGCGCACGCCGCCGGCGCGCTTGCCAACCGCTCCGTCGCCAAGCGTGTCGCCGTGGTCGGCACGAACCAGACTGCGCGCAGGGCGTATCTTGAAGCCTCGGGTTTCGAAATTGTTCTCAATCCGGCACCGGAGGACGGTCAGGGCCGCACACTGGCAATCGGCAGCCACTATGTCCGTGGCGCGAACGCGGCCGACAGCGTGCTAATCCTGCTTGGCGATATGCCGTTCGTGACAGACACGCATCTTGAAGGACTGGCCGACGCGCTTTCGCAGGGCGCCGGTGCGGTGATGTCGGAAACCGGAGGCAGGCTTTCGCCCCCTGCCCTGTTCCGTCGTGATCACTTCGACCAACTGGCGGCTGTTACGGGAGACCGTGGGGCACGCCGGATTTTCGAGCGCATCCCGGCGAGACAAGTCGTGGCGGCCGCCCCTGACTTGCTGATGGACATTGATTGCGGCCTCGACCTTCAACGCGCAGAGGAGCTGCTGAATGGCTGACGGCTTGGCACTTCCGGGCAAGGCGCCGCTGATTGACCGCTACGGGCGGCAGGTCACTTACCTACGCCTGTCGGTGACTGATCGCTGTGACCTGCGCTGCACCTACTGCATGTCCGAAATCATGAAATTCCTGCCGAAGGCCGAGCTTCTCTCGCTGGAAGAACTGGACCGGGTCGCGACGGCCTTCGTTGAACGGGGCGTTCGCAAAATCCGGCTGACGGGCGGGGAGCCGCTGGTTCGCAAGGACATCGGTTACCTGATCGAGCGCCTGGGACGGCTCATGGATCAGGGGCTGGACGAGCTGACGCTGACGACGAACGGCACGCTGCTGGCCGAGCATGCCGACGGCCTCATGCGCGCGGGCGTGCGCCGGGTGAATGTCTCGCTCGACTCCCTGGACCCGGAGAACTTTGCGAAGATTACCCGTCGCGGCGACCTGCCAAAGGTGCTGAACGGGATTGATGCCGCGCTTGAGGCTGGCCTCAAGGTCAAGATCAACACAGTCGCGCTCAGGCACCAGAACGCCGCCGAAATCCCGCACATAGTCGAATGGGCGCATTCTCGGGGTATGGACATGACGCTGATTGAGGTCATGCCGCTCGGCGACACGGGCGAAGACCGTATCGACCAATATATTCCACTGCCGATGATCCGCGATGACCTGGAAACGCGCTGGACCCTTACCGAGGAAACCAGTCGCGATCCGATCGCCGGTCCATCCCGCTATGTGCGTGTCAAGGAAACCGGGGGACGGCTCGGTTTTATCACCCCGCTCACCAATAACTTTTGCGCAGGTTGCAACCGGGTTCGCGTGACGTGCACGGGCCGCATCTACATGTGCCTGGGGCAGGATGATCATGTTGATCTGCGCGCCGCCCTGCGCGAGGCGGAAGACCCGGCCGTGGCGCTTGATGCCGCACTCGACAAGGCGCTCTTCGCCAAGCCGGAAAAGCATGATTTCGAAATCAAACGGCGTGGAAGCGCGCCGGCGCTTCCGCGCCACATGTCCACGACGGGAGGGTAAGCGATGGCACGGCTGCTCTATTTTGGACGGCTCATGGATGCGTTCGGCACCAGCGCCGAAACGCTCGCCCTGCCTGCCGAAATCGCTGACACATCGGCTCTCAGGTCCTGGCTGGACAATGACCGTCAGTTGGGCGGTGTCCTTATGGAAAGGACCATTCGGATCGCCATAAACGACACGGTCGTGTCCGAGCCGTGGCCCATTGCGGACAGCGACGACATTGCGTTCCTGCCCCCGGTTGGCGGAGGGTGAACGTGATCACCCTGACAGACCACCCTTTTGATCCTGCCGAAGCGCTTCGCGACTTCGAGAAACGCGCGACGGGCGCCGGCGCGATCGTGAGCTTTACCGGCCTCGTCCGAGGCTCCAGCAAGCTCGGCAAGGTGAAGACGCTCCACCTGCAGGCCTACCCACCCATGACCGAGCGTGGGATCGCCAAGGCGGCAGCGGATGCGAACGCGCGTTGGTCACTTGATGCGCTAATGGTCATCCATCGCACGGGCGACCTCGCACCGGGAGAGCCCATCGTGTTCGTGGCAACCGCATCGGCACACCGGCGTGCCGCTTTCGAGGCCGCCGATTTCCTGATGGACTATCTCAAGACCGAGGCCGTTTTCTGGAAAAAGGAAACGACGGACTCTGGCGCACACTGGGTCGAACCGCGACCTGAAGATTATACAGACCGCGACCGCTGGTCAAAGACAGGAGCCTGACTCATGCATGGCATAAATGAATCCCTTGAATTCGTACCGGTACGGATTGCTGTTCTGATTGTCAGCGATACGCGAACGGCCGAGACCGACACATCCGGCACCCTGCTGGCCAATCGCATCCGGTCGGCAGGACATGAAGTGGCAGATCACCGAATCGTGGCCGATGACGTGACTGCCATACGCAATGCGGTCTCGGCATGGATCGCCGATCCCGATATCGACGTCGTCATCTCGAGCGGCGGAACAGGCCTCACGGGGCGCGATGTCACGCCCGAAGCAATCACCCCGCTGTTTGAAAAGACCATTGACGGATTTTCCGTCATTTTTCATCAGGTCAGCTTCCAGAGCGTCGGGCTCTCGACACTGCAATCGCGCGCTGTCGCGGGACTTGCGGGCGGAACATTCATCTTCTGCCTCCCCGGCTCGAATGGCGCCGTGAAGGATGGCTGGGACAAGGTTATCTCGTTCCAGCTCGACAGCCGCCACAAGCCCTGCAACCTCGTCGAACTCATGCCGCGCCTGCAGGAGCGTTGAACGATATGAACGACCTGTCGCACATTGGCCCCGATGGCCGCGCCCGCATGGTGGACATCGGCAGCAAAGCGGAGACTGAGCGCACCGCGATAGCGGCGGGACTCGTGCGCATGGCGCCGAACACGTTGCAGCGGGCCCTCAGCCGCGACACCAAGAAAGGCGATCCGATTGCCATTGCCGAACTGGCAGGCATCATGGGCTCCAAACGCACCTCGGACCTTATCCCGCTCTGCCATCCCTTGCCCCTCACCAGCGTGACGGTTTCCATTGAACGCGACGGTGATGCGGATGCCTTGCGCGTCATCGCCACGGCGAAAACGACCGGCAGGACGGGAGTCGAAATGGAAGCCCTGACGGCTGTGTCTGTCGCCTGCCTCACCCTCTATGACATGCTGAAAGCCATCGACAAGGCGATGGTCATCGACGGCATCGAACTGATCGAAAAGACTGGCGGGAAATCTGGCGACTATCGGAAAGCTGCGCCATGAGCGGATTGATCAGCGTCGATGAGGCGCTGGCGCTATTGGCGCGGCACGCCCTCAGCCTTCCGGCTCAGAACGTACCCCTGGGTGCTGCGCTCGGCGCGCGGCTGGCCGCCCAAGTTGCGGCAAAGGTATCGCGGCCGCCTGCAGCCGTGTCGGCGATGGACGGCTATGCCGTGAAGCTGTCTGATGTTGGCGCGCCGGGCGCGCGATTGCGCGTCATCGGTGATGCGCCCGCTGGCCGCCCCTTCGAAGGCACCGTCGGAGAAGGCGAAGCCCTACGCATCTTTACGGGCTCCGTCATTCCTGAAGGTGCCGACCATGTCGTCATCCAAGAAGATGCAGACCGAAACGGCGATACGCTTGTCTGTCGCAACGCTTATGATGCTGCGCAATTCGTCCGCCAGGTCGGCATCGATTTTGCCGAAGGCGACGAACTGCTCAGCGCAGGCGAGTTGGTCAGCCCTGCAGGCCTATCCATTGCAGCAGCAGCCAATCATGGCACGCTCAGTATAATTCGGCGTCCCCGCGTGGGCATCCTCGCGAATGGTGACGAACTGCGCGCACCCGGATCGATTCTTGAACCGGGACAGATCGTCAATTCCAACCCCGAAGGGCTGGGAGCGCTCATCCGGCAATGGGGCGGAGAGCCTGTCGACTTGGGCGTCGCCGACGACACGATGGACTCGATACGCGCCAGGATCGCCGCGGCCCCGGACGTCGACATTTTCCTGCCTGTTGGCGGCGCTTCGGTCGGGGATCATGACCTGATGCGGCCCGCCTTCGCTGACGCTGGCTTCACACCCGTTTTCGAGAAGGTGGCCGTCAAGCCCGGCAAGCCGACATGGTTTTCCACGCGGGGTGCCCAGCGTGTCCTCGGCCTGCCCGGCAATCCCGCGTCAGCCTTCGTATGTGCCTACCTGTTCCTGAGGCCATTGATCGAAGGCGGAATGCGACGCGCGCCGATCAATGCGCAATCTGTCAGCGCATTGCCGGGTCCCGGGCGCAGGGAGACCTATTTGCGCGCGCGCGTGCATGCCGACAGAGATGGCGTGCTCAGGGTGGACGCCGCCGTCAATCAGGACAGCTCGCTCATTCGGCCATTTCTGACAGCCAATGCCCTCATCCGGAGGCTTGCGGATGCGCCGCCTGTCGCCGCAGGCGATCTCGTCGAGATCCTGATGATCGCGCCGCTCGAATAGGTCCCGTCCCTTGCCCATCCTGCTAGCGATCCTCTTTTTCATTACGGCCGCATTCTATGCCGCGGTCGGTTTCGGTGGCGGATCGACCTATAATGCCCTGCTTGTCCTGAACGGCACTGACTACCGGATCCTTCCGTCGATCGCGCTAGGCTGCAATATCATCGTCGTCACGGGCGGGGTCATTCGGTTCTGGCAGGCAGGGCACCTGCGCATTGCACGCCTTGTTCCCTTCCTTGCCGCATCCGTTCCCGCAGCCTGGATCGGCGGACGCCTGCCCGTTTCGGAGACGATGTTCGTTGGTCTGCTCGGCGGGGCGCTCTTGCTGTCTGGTCTGCACCTGGTGTTCCAATCCGCCCCGGAAGCAACGTCGAGTCACGATGAAAAAAATGCCTCCGCGATCATCGGTCTTGCCGTCGGCGGGAGCATCGGCCTTGTGTCTGGTTTGGTCGGCATCGGCGGCGGCATCTTCCTGGCACCGGTGCTGTACATGTTGAAATGGGGGCCGCCACGCCAGATTGCGGCGGCCTGCAGCCTCTTCATTCTCGCCAATTCATTTTCCGGACTCACTGGCCAGATCATTAAGCTTCAGGACACCGATGTCCTTTCGCTTGCTCTACCTTACTGGCCGCTACTGCCTGCGGTGCTTGTCGGCGGACAAATCGGCTCCTGGTTCGCCGCCCAAGGCCTCCAGGCCAATTGGATTAAGCGGCTTACGGCAGTTTTGATTCTTTATGTCGCTTGTCGCCTGATCCTGCGCTGGGTCAGCCTTGCAGGCCTCATTGGCTAGACGTTCAAAAGCCCGTCCTGAGCGGCGTTTCAGACCTTTCGAAACAATCACTTGTTCGAAATCACACGATTTTAAATCGCAATTCGCGACGCCCGCGCTATAGTTAAGCATGGCAAAGCGCGCCTGCGGCAGAGGAAAGTGTGGACATGGCAAATCTCAAGGTGAACGGCAAAACGCATACCGTTGATGTAGAAGCGGACACACCACTTCTCTGGGTGCTGCGAGATCACATTGGCCTCACTGGCGCGAAGTATGGTTGCGGGATCGCCCAATGCGGCTCCTGCACAGTGCATGTCGACGGCGTTGCTGTCCGGTCCTGCGTCTACCCTCTCGGCGCCCTCTCGGGCGACGAAGAAATCACGACAATTGAAGGTTTGTCTGAGGGGGCCAGCCATCCGGTCCAGCAGGCCTGGGCCGAACTGGACGTGCCGCAGTGCGGCTACTGCCAGCCGGGTATGATCATGGCTGTCGCGGGCATGCTCAATACCAATCCGAACCCGACCGACGAAGACATCGACGCCGAGATTACCAATATCTGCCGTTGCGGTACATTCGTCCGCGTGCGCGAAGGCATCCATCTCGCCAAGACCAAGAAAGCCTGAGGCAGATATCATGACAGAGCTACTCAACCTTTCCCGCCGCAAGTTTATCATCGCCACCGGCGCCACTGGTCTCACCATCGGTGTCCTCGCCGCCTGCTCAAAGAAGCCGGGCGAGCCCGATTATTCCGGCATGGAGCCAAACCCGGAAGTGAACGCCTGGGTCCATATCGACCATGACGATACGGTCACGGTTCGCATCGCGCGCTCAGAAATGGGCCAGGGCACGCTGACCGGCCTCGCCCAACTGGTCGCCGAGGAGCTTGAATGCGACTGGGCGAAGGTGACGACGGAATACCCGACGCCTGGCCAGAACCTTGCCCGTGACCGCGTCTGGGGCGATTTCTCCACCGGCGGCAGCAGCGGCATTCGCCGCTCGCATCAATACGTCCGCGAAGGCGCCGCTGCGGCCCGCATCATGCTGGTCGAAGCCGCCGCCAAGGAATGGGGCGTTCCGGTCACCGAATGCACTGTGTCCAAGGGTGTGGTCTCGCGCAAGGGATCAAAGAAGACACTTACCTATGGCAAACTCGCCTCTGCAGCGGCCCTGCTCGCGCCGCCGCTCGAGGTGACGCTCAAGGATCCGAAGGACTGGACGATCATCGGCCAGCCCAAGCTGCGCCTCGACACCGCCGACAAGCTCACAGGCGCACAGATCTACGGTTCCGATGTCAAACTCGACGGCATGTTGACGGCCTCGATCCGGCAGTCGCCGCAGATTGGCGGCAAGGTGAAGACCTTTGACGCGTCCGCCGTCTTGTCCATGCCCGGCGTGAAGAAGGTGGTACAGGTAGGCGACGACGCTGTCGCCGTGGTCGCCGACACATGGTGGCGCGCCAACAAGGCTGTCCTCGCCCTGCCCGTGGAATGGGACGGCGGCGTGGCATTTTCCAGCGCCGATTTCGAGACCGAACTCGATGACGGCCTGACGTCCGACGATGCCTTCACAGGCAACAAGGTGGGGGACATCGCCCCGGCTTTTGCCAATGCGGCCAAGGTCATCGAAGCCACCTATAATATGCCCTTCCAGAACCACGCGCCGATGGAGCCGATGAACGCCACCGCGGTCTGGACTCCCGAGAAGTGCGAAGTGTGGTGCCCCACCCAGAATGGTGAAGCAGCGCTTGCTGCAGCTGCCGATGCCGCCGGTCTCCCGATTGAACAATGCGACGTTTACAAGCTTCTCCTCGGCGGCGGGTTCGGCCGACGGGGCATGTCGGACTATGTCAGCCAGGCTGTCAAAATCGCGAAGCAGATGCCGGGCACGCCCATAAAGCTGCAATGGTCACGCGAAGAGGACATGCTTCATGGCTTCTTCCACCCGACCACGAAAGCAAAGGCGCGTGGCTCACTGGATGCAGACGGCAATCTCACCGGACTGCATATCCGCATTTCGGGCCAGTCCATTCTCGCGGCGCTGATGCCACAGGCGCTCGCCAACGGCATGGACTTCGCGACCTTCCAGGGCCTCCTGCCATCCGGCGTTGACGCCCGTGTCGAAGACCAGACGCTCAAGTACACGTTTGACAATCTCCTGGTCGACCATGCCATGCGTAACCCACCCGTGCGCCCGGGATTCTGGCGCGGCGTGAATGCCAACCAGAATGCGATCTACCTGGAGTGCTTCATGGACGAGCTGGCCCATGCAGCAGGCCGCGACCCGCTGGAATTCCGCCTCGCCCACCTGAAAGACAGCCCCAATTCGCAAGCCGTGCTCAAGGCCGTCGCCGAGAAATCCGGCTGGGGATCGGATGACGGTAAGTCACGCGGCCTCTGCAACTTCTACTCTTTCGGTTCCTATACAGCCGCCTGCGCCGAGGTCACCGTCGACGAAGACGGAAACCTCAAGATCGACCGCATCGTCGCAGCGACGGATCCCGGCTATGCGGTCAATCCGCAACAAGTTGAAGCACAGGTACAGGGCTCGTTCGTGTACGGCCTGTCGGCCATGCTTTACGGCGAGATCACCTTCGAAAATGGCGTTGCCCAACAGAAGAATTTCGACACGTTCAATTCCATGCGCATTTCCGAAATGCCCAAGGTCGAAACCCTGGTCATGCCGTCCGGTGGTTTCTGGGGCGGTGTTGGCGAACCGACCATCGCCGTAGCGGCCCCGGCTGTGCTCAACGCAATCTATGCGGCGACAGGCAAGCGTGTCCGCCAATTGCCCATCAAGGACCAGAACCTGCGGGACGTCTGAGATTGATGCTCGCACGATCATGCCTGCTGGTCGCCCCACTGCTCCTTGCAGTGGCGTGCCAGCAGGCCGCCGTTCTTCCTGCGCCTGAACAGCCAGTCACCGACGCAAGCCGGTTGACCGAGGCGGCCACGCTCGCGGCAAGTTGCTCGGGGTGCCATGCCGGGCCCGGCATGGGCGTGCCCAGCCTCGACCGGATGGATGCCGCAGCGCTATTGGCGCGACTTGAATTCTACAAGGCTGACACCGATGGCACGACCGTGATGCACCGCATTGCGCGGGGCTATTCACAGACGCAAACCGAAGCCATTAGCGAATATCTCGGCGCGGAGGCCGGCAATGAGTGAGCCCGGTTTTCCGATTGATCGAAGACGCCTCATGGCGGGCATCGGCGCACTTGCCGGGACGAACCTCCTCCCCCTGTCCGCTTTTGCAAAAACCCGCGCCCGTGTCGTTATCATCGGTGGCGGTTTCGGCGGCGCCACGGCGGCGCGCACGCTGCGCGACCTCCTGCCATCAGCCAACATCACATTGCTGGAACCCAATGCCACCTATACGGCCTGCCCGTTCAGCAATCTCGTGGTCGGCGGCACACGGGCGATCGCCGACCAGACCTTCTCCTATAGTGCGCTCAGCCGCTCCGGGATTACCGTCATCCCCGAGCAAGCAACCTCCGTCGACCCCGTCGCCAAAGTGGTGACTTGCAGCGATGGGCGCGCACTTGCCTACGACCGGCTTATCCTCTCGCCCGGCATCGACTTTCGCTGGAACGCCATTGAGGGCTATGACGCAGCGACCGTTGATCGCATGCCCCATGCATGGAAAGCCGGGCCGGGCACACTCCGCCTGCGCGACCAGCTCGCAGCGATGGACGATGGCGGCCTCGTCGTGATGTCTGTTCCGGCGCCTCCTTTCCGCTGCCCGCCCGGCCCCTATGAACGCGCCAGCCTCATCGCGAACTACCTCAAAAATCACAAGCCGAGTTCCAAGCTTCTCATCCTCGACAGCCAGGACAGTTTCTCCAAGATGCCGCTCTTCAAGGAAGCGTGGGAAAGGCACTACCCTGACCATCTCGAATGGCGCGCGGCGTCGCAGGACGGGCGTGTCATCCGCGTCGACCCGGCCACGCTAACCCTGTCGACCGATTTCGAGGACATACGTGCCGTCGTGGCCAATGTCATCCCACCCCAGAAGGCCGGCGAGATTGCTGCACGCGCCGGCGTCGCCGATGCCACCGGCTGGTGCCCGATCAACGCAACCAGCTTCGAGTCCACGCTCCAGCCCGGCATCCACGTCATCGGCGACGCGACCATTGCCGCTCCGATGCCAAAATCTGCCTTCTCGGCAAACCTGCAAGCCAAGGTTTGCGCCGTCGCCGTTGCGCGGCTCCTGTCCGAAATGGACGCCCAGCCGACCGTGCTGGCCAATACCTGCTATTCCTTCATCACCCCAGACGAAGCCGTCTCCATTGCCGGCGTCTACTCCAACGATGGGGGGAAGTTTACAAACATTGATGGTGCGGGTGGGCTCAGCCCGATTGGCGCAGGCGCTGACGTCCGCAGAGCCGAAGCCGCACAGGCCGAAGCCTGGTTCGCCGCCATCACTGCGGAGGCCTTTGGATGATGCGGTGTGGCACGCCTGCCGTCCTCGCCTGCCTGCTCACAGTCGCGTGCACGCCGGACAACCCGCACCTCGTCTCACCGAACCAGATTGACGGCGACTCGATCCCCCTTCCGCTCGCAGACACGATCGCTGACGCCGCGCACGGCGAGGCCCTGTTCGTCTCCCGCGACGGGGGGCATTGCGTGCTCTGCCACCAAGTCGCCGGCCTTGATGCGGAATTCCAGGGAGATGTCGGCCCGGCCCTCACGGGAATCGGTGCACGCCTCTCGCCCGGCCAGCTCCGCCTGCGCGTGGTTGACTATGAACAAGTGCAGCCTGGTGTGCTGATGCCTTCCTACTACCGCATCCACGACCTATATCAGGTATCGAACGCGTATGAGGGCAAGCCGGTCCTCTCCGCTGAAGATGTGGAAGACGTCGTCGCTTACCTGTCGTCGCTAAAGGAACCCGATGCCTGACCACCGTGCCCAGCCGCCGATGATGTTCAGTCGCCGCACCCTCATCCGGTTGGGTGCAGGCAGCGTGCTGATCGCGGCAACGCCGCTGCCTGCCTTTGCGACGCCTGACGACGTGAAGGCCGCCCAGCAGGAATTGTTCGGCAGCCGCATCATCCGCGAGGGCCGCGTCACGCTCAAGCTTCCGGCCATCGCCGAAAACGGCTACTCAGTA
>TARA_R110000764_G_scaffold20424_4_pt1 | contig 32632 bp, 33 predicted proteins | sample TARA_R110000764 | Tara Oceans TARA_R110000764 (sample SAMEA4398111) | marine metagenome | biome: Polar Biome; feature: [SRF] surface water layer (ENVO:00010504); material: water (ENVO:00002006), including particulate matter (ENVO:01000060) such as... | depth 5 m | reverse complement strand
TCCGCACCTGCCTTGAGGCCATCGCGGCCACAGGCGGCCAGACCCAGAGCCTGCACACGAACAGCTTCGACGAGGCCCTCGCTTTGCCGACCGACTTCTCCGCCCGTATCAGCCGCAACACCCAGCTCTTCCTGCAACAGGAAGCTGGCGCCTGCCAGACGATCGACATGTGGGGCGGCTCCTACTACGTCGAGCGCCTGACGCACGATCTCGCCGCCAAGGCCCTCGCGCATATCGAGGAAGTCGAGAAAATGGGCGGCATGCGCAAGGCCATCGAAGAAGGCCTGCCCAAGCTCCGCATCGAGGAAGCCGCCGCCAATACGCAGGCCCGCATCGACAGCGGCACGCAAACCGTGGTCGGCGTCAACAAGTTCCATCTCGATGAAGACGAGGACGTGCCCGTGCTGAAGGTCGACAATGCCGCCGTGCGCCGCATGCAGCTCGACAAGCTCGCCCGTCTCAAGGCAGACCGCAACCAGGCCGAAGTCGACACCAAGCTCGACGCCATCGCCAAGGCCGCCGCTGGCACTGAGGGCAACCTGCTCGCCCTCGCCGTTGATGCCGCCCGCGCCAAGGCCACGGTCGGCGAAATCTCCGAAGCCGTCGAGCGCAGCCAGGGCCGCCACAGCGCCGTCATCCGCTCGATCAAAGGCGTCTATGGCGGCGGCGTCGAAGGCAATGCGCGCGCCGAGGATGCCAAATCCCTCGCCTCTGTCTTCGAGAAGAAACACGGTCGCCGCCCGAAAATCTACATCGCCAAGATGGGACAGGACGGCCACGACCGCGGACAAAAAGTTGTCGCCTCCGCGCTGATGGACCTTGGCTGGGATGTCGAGATCGGCCCGCTTTTCCAGACGCCGGAAGAAGCCGCCGCCGATGCCCGCAAGGCAGAGGTCGACATCGTCGCCGCTTCCTCCCTTGCCGCTGGCCACCTCTCGCTGGTGCCGGAACTGAAGCGCGCGCTCGGCAATGAAGGCGCCGCACATACACAGATCATCGTCGGCGGTGTTATCCCGCCACAGGATTTCGAAGCGCTCTACGCCGCCGGTGCCACCGCCATCTTCCCGCCCGGCACTGTCATCGCCGACAGTGCCATCAAGATGCTGGAAGTACTGGACGGAGACGACAAAGCCAAGACGGCTGCAGAATAGCGCCAGCCTTTAGGGTTACTTGAACAGCTTCGCGTCCAGGCTCCACGTGTCGTCCGCGCGAAAGGCCATCATCGCGAGGGTGGCGCCAAAAACTGTCAGGGACGGGAAAAACAAGGGATTGTGGTTCCCGTCCGTCAGCACATACAGGCCCATCGGGTCCACGATATACTTCCAGATCGCCAACAGGCCGACACCGATCACGACCGCGACAGCGGGGTAGGTCACTTTGCGCCAGAGACCCAGAATGACGGCCACGCCCAGCGCGACCTGAATCGCTCCAAGAGGCATCTGAACCATCGCAGAACTCAATGCACCGCCATAGTATTTCTCAGACACGCCAATGGAGCTCGCCGGTGAAGCAACCTTCATCATGCCCCACAGGAGCATCAGACCGCCTGTACCAAGCCGAAGAATGAGAAACGAAAGCTGTTTTAGCATGATGATGTCTCCTGAATGCAACGCTGACGATCTAGGCCGTGATCGGCACAACCGCCAATCACTCTGAGTGACAAGTCTTCACGTCATGGTGCTTTCCAGTTGAGCCGTCTATAAATTCACAAGCGCGCATTTCACATCTGAACCGGAGAATCCCTTGATCGTTTCAACCACGCCTACCATCCAGAACCGCAACATCACGGCTTACAAGGGCATCGTCTGCGGCGAGGTCATCATCGGTGCCCATCTCGGCAAGGATATCCTTGCCAGCTTCACAAACATCGTGGGTGGGCGGTCTGACGCCTACGAAAAGACCATTCGCGAAACGCGTGACGGTGCTATCAACGAAATGATCCGCAATGCTGAACAGCTTGGCGCCAATGCCGTTGTGGCCGTGAAGTTCGATTATCAGGTCATCGGCCAGTCCGGATCGATGATGATGGTCGCCGTTTCCGGCACAGCCGTTACTGTTGAATAGGCGCGACAATTCAACTTATTTAGTGTGCAGTCCCGGTGAGTCTGGCGTATTGTTCGCCCGGCAAAGAGGGAGCGAATGTGCATGATCGCACAGCAATGGAGACTGGGTGAAGTCGATCTTGTCGATCGTTTCTCGGCCAGCATTCCGGCACTGGGTGTCCAGGTCATATTCGGTCTTGTTTGCGTGCTGGCGGGCATCCTCGCGCGCGGGGCCGTTTTCCTGTTGGCTGGCGCGGCTGGCCCCTACTCGCTCATCTATCCTGCCATCCTGATCTCGGCGCTTTTTGGCCGCTGGCAGGCAGGGCTGATCACCTTTGTCGGCTCGTTTGCCTATGCCTGGTACGCGGTGCTGCCCTACACAAACTCCTTCCAGTTTGAGCAGGCAAGCGATGGCCCCCGCACGGTCGTTAACGGCGCTGCGGCGCTGATCATTCTGGTCTTTGCTGAACTGTTCCGGCGCGCCGTCCGCCGGGCGGCACAGGAACGCGATGGCGAATTGCGCACCCATGAATTGTTGCTGCGCGAACTCGATCATCGCACAAAGAACAACTTCGCGATGGTCGCCAGCATGCTGGAAATGCAACGCAGGCATCATGAGTCCGACGACGTACGCGAAGCGCTCGCCATCGCCAGCGCGCGTGTCCACAGCTTCGCCGCCATTCACGATTCGATCTATAGCGGGGCAGGCTATGTCGAGAACATCAACATGCGCGATTACCTGTCCACCCTGTCTAACATGCTGTCGGGTGCGCTTTTCCACGATAACAATGCGTCGATCAGCCTGGAATGCGACGACACCCATATGCCTCGTGATACGGCTGTCGCGATTGGTCTCGTGATGAATGAAATCGTGACCAATGCCGCCAAGCATGCCTTTGCCGACCAGCAGGATGGTGAAATCAAGGTCACCTTCCAGGTTGCCGACGATACGTCTTGGCAACTCACGGTCGCGGATAATGGTCGCGGCGAGGCGGCGGCGCTCGCCCCGCCTTCGTCTTCCGGCGGGCTCGGCTCTCGCCTGATGGAAGCGTTTGCCAAAAAGGCGGGCGGCGAGCTTGCAACGGAATGGCCGGGCGTCGGCACGCGGGTCACCCTGACGCAAGCCAACATCGCACCAGACGAGGTTTAGCCCCTTCCCATTCCCGGCCACAGGTTCCAAACTGTAAAAAATACGGAGGGACTGACTGGATGAACGAGGAATTCAAGGACTATGACGCGTTGGGCCTCGCCCACCTTGTGCGCACCAAACAGGTCAAGCCGTCTGAGCTTCTGGATGCCGCGCTGGGCCGTGCCGAAGGGGCACAGGAGCAGATCAACTGCTTCTCCGCACTGTTCCCGGAACTCGCCCACAAGCAACTCGAGCAGCCTCTCGGCGATGGTCCTTTTGCCGGCGTGCCTTTCGTCACCAAGGATCTCGCCGTCGATATCAAGGGCGCACCAATCACGCAGGGCTCCGTCGCGTGGAAAGGCAACGTCGCCGCCGAAGACAGCACGCTCGCGGCACGTTATCGCAAAGCGGGCCTTGTCTTCTTTGGCGCCACCACGACACCGGAATTCGGCCTCACCCTGACAACCGAATCCACGCTGCACGGACAGACGCGTAACCCGTGGGACACGACACGCACGTCTGGCGGCTCCTCCGGCGGCGCGGCGGCGGCTGTGGCCTCCGGTGTCCTGCCGCTCGCTCAGGCCAGTGATGGGGGTGGCTCCATCCGCATTCCCGCCGCCTGCTGCGGCCTGTTCGGGCTCAAGCCCTCGCGTGGGCGCATTCCGATGGGCCCTGGGCGCACCGAAGGCTGGAATGGTCTCTCCACCGTCCACGCCGTCAGCCGCAGCGTGCGCGACAGCGCGGCGCTGCTCGACGTCTCGCACGGCCCGGAAGTCGGCAGCCGATACCATGCACCAGCTCCGTCCCGCGCCTTCCTGGCTGAACTCGATCACGATCCAAAGCCCCTGAAGATCGCGCTCTGGCGTAACGCGCCAAATGGCACGAAGCCGGATGCAGACGCCGAAGCCGGATTGAAATTCACTGCTGAATTGCTCGAACGCCTCGGCCACACAGTGGTCGAAGCTGCACCCCAGATGGATGGCGCCGCACTCGGCAAGGCGGCCCTGTTCACCATCTCCGCCAATATCGCTGCCATGGTCGATGACCGCGCCAAGGCGCTCGGTCGCGAAATCCGAGAAGACGAGCTGGAGCCGGTCACGTTCCAGATGGCCAATCTCGGCCGCACCGTTCCGATGGTCGAGCTTGCTCATGCCAACAATACGTTCCAGACGGCGGCCATCGCCTATGAACGCTTCCTTGATGCTGGCGGCTTCGACATGACCCTGTCGGCCACGCTGACCCGCGCGCCGGAAAAACTCGGCGTCATGGCGCTCACCGCGCCGGATACGATGGGTGAAGCCGTGCAGACATTCGCGCCGCATTGCGCCGTGTTCAACCAGATGGGCGCACCCGCCATGTCAGTGCCCCTCCACTGGACCAGCCCCACATCAACCGCCCCCTCCGGCCTCCCCCTCGGCATGATGTTCGGCAGCCGCTACGGCACCGAAAGCCTGCTGTTCGCACTGGCCGGTCAACTTGAACGCGCCGCCCCCTGGGCGCACCGCAAACCTCCGGTATGGGTCGCATGAAGACACCCGATGCCTGACACACGAAAACCGCGGCCCGGCGGATGCCATTGCGGCGCCGTCCGCTTCGAAGCGGATCTGCCCGACGCCTTTGAGATAGAGGATTGCAACTGCTCGATCTGCACGATGAGCGGCAATACGCACGTCATCGTGCCTGCCAGCCGGTTCCGCCTATTGAAAGGCGCCGACAGCATGACGGAATACACGTTCAATACGGGCGCCGCACGCCACCTGTTCTGCAAGACATGCGGAATCAAGAGTTTCTACGTGCCGCGATCCAACCCTGACGGGTTTGCCGTCACATGGCGTTGCCTTGACGATTGGCAGTCGCTCGATGTGACGATCAACGCATTCGACGGACAGGACTGGGAAGCAAATGCAGGCACGCTGGCCCACAAGTCCAGAGACTAAGCAGCAGGCCTAGTCGTGATCCGGTGGACCATCGGGACGGCCACGATCACGCTCAGATTTGCGCTCCCTGCGACGCCGGTGATCGCCCGGTTCACGCGACAGCATCTCCGACAGGGCCTTGCGCTGCTCGATGTTAAGTTCATCGAGCCGGTCAACAAGCGTTTCGTGGATTTCTGAATGCACCGCTTCATCAGATGTTCGCAGGCCCACGAATGCGCGCCTTACGGCTTCGCGGTCATAGGGTTCTATCTGCAGAGCTTCTCCCAGTGCGGTTCGCGCTGAACGTCTCTGTTCGACCTGGCTTTCAGCTGACCGAAACGCTTCCATCATCATGCGGCGAACCAGCATGCGGTCTTCGCGGCTGGCCCCTTCAAGCACGGGCGGGCGTTCACCCCGCATGCCCTCGGGCGCTGGCCCGCCCGGATGGCCTCGCAGCAAAGCGCCGGCCACCAGTCCGACAAGCAGCAGGTTCGCCATGACTGACAGGGTCAACCAGAAGGGAATTTGGCGTTTTGGGCTGGTCTCGCTCATTGAGCGGCCTCCTGAATATAAGTGAGCGTATCAAATCCGAGCGCCGCATAAACGAGCGTATCGACGGCGTCTTCCGACGTGTCACCCGTGACAGGCTGCGCTGTGCCAAGCCCGATCGCGAGCCCGATGGCCAGCGATGCCAGGGCGCCAGCGGCAGGCCAGCGGGGCAAAGCCGCAAACCAGCTACGCCGCAGCGATTTTGGTTTCGGGGCGGAATCGATCAATGCGGCCGTCAACGCAGCGGAAGGCGCCGCCTCCGGCATCGCGCCCAGCAGAATGTCCATTTCGCGCGCAGCGGTCAGGTGGGGCGCAAAGCGTTGCGGCTCTGCCGACAACAAGGCCGCAGCTGCGTCGCGCTCCGTTTCGGGAAACGCATGCACATCCGCGCCCCAGGCTTCGATCAGCGCGATCAGCCGTGCATCGGTCATCATCTTCGTCATGCGTCACTCCTTTCCAACAAGACCCCACGCAGCGTGCGCCGCGCACGGGCCAGAAGGCTTTCCAGCGCTTCGACGCTGATTTCCATAATATCGGCTGCCTCGACCTGAGAATGGTCCTGCAGCGCACACAGCGTCAATGCAGCTGCCTGACGCTCTGGCAGCGCGGCAATCGCCGCCTCTACCGCCCGCACCCGTTCCGTCTGATCGAGCGCATCGTCCGGCCGCAAGGCCATGTCGACTTGCTCAGGTGGCTCGGCCATCGTTGATTCCCGGCGCTTGCGCAGCCGATCATAGCAAAGATTTAGTGCCACCCGGTGCAGCCAGGTCGAGAATTTCGCCCGAGGCTCCCACTCCGGCAGCGCTTTCCATGCGCGAATGAACGTATCCTGGGTCACGTCCTCCGCCTCCGACCGGTCGCCCAGCATGCGCGTTGCAAGGGCCAGCACACCGGGGCTGTAGCGATTGACGAGCGCCGATACGGCCTGCCGGTCGCCGGCAGCCGCACGTGTGATCTGATCGAGGTCTGACGAGAATGCCACGTGGCGATGTCTAGCGCGCGATCGGGCATAGGGGAAATGCCTTCTCCACACGCGTCCAGCAGGAACCGGGTCGCCAGGCAGGCCGCATGCAATTGATCGTGCTGAGAGGGGGGAAATTCTCGCATATCATGCATCCAACCTGCCTGGCTGTCCGGGAGCCCTGACTTACTCGGCGTCTGGCGCGTCAGGGGCAACATCGCGGCCTGGACCACGCTTGCCCCACTTGCCACGGCGCTCCTTCATCGCAGCCTTATGTGCAGCGCGCTCTTCCTCAGTGACGACACCGTCGCCATCAGTATCCATGCGTTCCATGCCGCGCATCGGCCGACTGGCGAACTCTGCTGCAGTGACTTTTCCGTCGCCATCAGTGTCGAGCTTGGCAAAGTGGCGCGCCTGGCGTTCAGCCCGGCGTTCCGCTTCCTTTGCCTCGTGATGCGCCGTCATCTCTGGAAGAGACAGCGAGCCGTCCTTGTTGGCATCTACTTCGTTGAACATCGTGGTGCGGAAAGCTTCGATTTCTGCCTTGGAGATGTCGCCATCGCCATTGGTATCCATAGCTTTCATATGTTCACCGCGAGATCCGTCGTGCCGACCGTGGCCGCGCTCAGCCTGAGCCGCAAATGGCACGGCAATGACAATCGCTGCAGCGCCGATCAGTGTAGCAAGTGTTGAACGTTTCATTGGTGGAAATTCTCCGTTATCGTGATTAACCCATCACACGTTCAACGAAGCAGTCCCCTCAATCCGTCGCGGGCAGCTGCAGTTTTTCAACTGCAATGGCATGAACACTGGATTTCAGCGTCGCCAGATGGCGTTCCAGCGCGTGGAAACTGTCCTCGTGCACAGCCCGGCACAACCGGTCTTTCAGACCATCCGGAATCTCGTCCACGGTCATTTCACTCCCCACGGCCAAACGCTGAACCTGCTGCAATGCCTGCAGGTAGGCCAGCGCATCCTGCAGCGCCGCACCTTCCTGCTCAGACAGGTTTCCAGCCTCGGTAACGGCTGTCAGCGCCTGACCGGTGTTCGACCAGATGACTTTTGCTTCGCCGTTCAGCAGCATCTCGCGCTGGACGATGAATTCGATGTCGATCAGGCCGCCTTTTTCGGTTTTCAGGTCCCACAGGCCCTTGCCCGGCTTTTCCTGATACAGCCGCAGGCGCATGTCGGAAATATCCTGCGCGATCTTCCCGGTGTCCTTGCTGGCGCGGTCAGCAATCGCAGCCTTGGCAATCGACATGACGTCCGCACCAAGGCCCGCATCGCCCGTAACATAGCGCAGGCGTGTTAGCGCCATATGTTCCCAGGTCCAGGCTTCCTCATTCTGGTAGAGTTCGAAAGCTGATCGGCTAACCGCAACCGGCCCGCCCCGTCCGGATGGACGCAACCGCATATCCACTTCGTAAAGCGCGCCTTCCGCCGTCGGCGCCGTCAGCGCCGTTATCAGGCGTTGCGTAACCCGAGTGAACCAGCTTTGGGCCTCAAGGGATGGCGAGTCGTAAATCACGATAATGTCGAGATCGGACCCCGCCGTCAGTTCCGCCCCGCCCAGCTTGCCCATCGCGAACACGCCCCAGATGCCCGGCGCCTCGCCATAACGCCGCACGGTCTCCCGTTCTGCAACCGCGGACATCTCGCGGATCGTGTCATCGGCAAGACGCGACCAGTGAACGGCGGCATCTGACGCATTGATCAGCCCGTGCAGCAATTGATGCCCAATCAGGAAACTCTGTTCACGGTGATAACGGCGCCATTCGTCCAGTGCCGCATCAAAGCTTGTATCACTTCCAATCTTCGGAACATCCGGCGCCTGGCCACTGACCAGCGCCTCCAGCAAATCGGGGCGACGCGACAATATTTCGGCGAGACGCGGCGCCAGGGCCAGCGTTGCCACAAGATCGTCCAGCAGAGCAGGCTTCGCCAGCAACATTGAAAGGGTCTGAACGCCAGAAGACAGCCCACTGAAAAATCGCGAAAACCAGCGAAACGCCTCATCCGGCTCGCCCGTCGCGCCCATTGCCGTCAGCATGCGGGGCAGGATCGCCGTCAACAGTTCCCGCCCACGTACAGTGCGTGTCGCAGGCACATTTCCTCTATGCCAGTTGCGGATCGTATCAATGGGCCGAGCCGGATCCAAAAATCCGATTCCCGACAGTGTACGAACTGTTTCAGGATCGTCATCTACGCCTGTAAAGACAAGGTTGCCGATATCGCTGGAATCTTCCTCAGCATCTTCGTGTTGAAACAGGGCATCATAGGCAGACTGAACCAGCTTGCGTGTCTCCAGCAAATCCAGGTCAAACGCCTCAAGCGACGAGTATCCACACAGCGCCGCAACGCCAGTTCGCTCATCAATGTCTGCCGGGATTGTGTGGCTCTGTTCATCGTGACGCATCTGGATGCGGTGCTCGACATCGCGCAGCAGCTTGTAGGCCTCAGACAAGTCCGCCGCCGTGCCACCTGTCACAATGCCCGCATCGCGCAGCGCAGCCATCGCACCCAGTGTGGAATTATCTCTCAGAACCGGGTTCCGGCCGCCCAGGATCAACTGTTGTGTCTGCACGAAAAATTCGATCTCGCGAATGCCACCCGGGCCCAGCTTGATGTCCGGTGCCGGGTTTTCCAGGCCGACGGCACCGATCTTTGTATTGATCATGCGCTTGATCGCCTGGATGTCGTCGATCGCCCAATAATCAAGATTCCGGCGCCACACATAGGAGCCCATCCTGTCGATGAATCGCGCCGCGGCCTTCATGTCGCCTGCGGCAGCGCGCGCCTTGATCCAGACCATCCGCTCCCAGTTCTGGCCAACGCTTTCATAGTAGAGCTCAGCCATCTCCGTCGAAACAGCGAGTGGCGTCGAAGATGGGTCCGGCCGCAGGCGCAGGTCCGTCCGGAAGACATAGCCGTCTGCCGTGACCTCATCGAGCAGGCGAACAACATCCTTCAACACACGCTGGGCAGCATCTCCGGGGTCCCGTTCCCCACCATCAAACCCGTCGCGTTCGTAAAAGGCGGCAATATCGATATCGCTGGAATAGTTCAGTTCGAACGCGCCCATCTTGCCGAGCGCAACAATGAACAGCCCTTTTTCTGACAGGCCGCGGCTGGTGAGCGCCACACGCAGGGCCGCCTGCACACAAGCGGTTGCCAGTTCGGTCAACGCCGCCGTTACATCCATTACGCTACGGGTTCCAGACAGGTCATCTGCGGCCAGCGCCAGGTGCGCCGACGCCTTCGCCTTGCGAAGCGCCGTCATCGCCTCATCCATTGGCGTGTCGTCCGCCAGGCCGGTGACCATCGCCAGCGCATCCTCGAACGGGCGGGCTTCACAGCGTTCCGACAGGCGACGCAGGTAAGGCGCATGGTCGAAGGCCGCCGCAAGGGCGGCATCCGGTGTGGCGGCAAGAGGACGGATATCAAGCATTTAGGATCAGGCCCGTGGTAAACGAAGGATCGCTTTCAGGCCAGGTTGCCCGACCGGACCACCGGCGTCGAGCAGGATCAGTTTGCCACCATGCATATCAGCCACCGAATCGACCAGCGACAGGCCAAGGCCGGAGCCCGGCTGCGTGCGCGCCGAATCGAGGCGCTGGAATCGCTGCACCACGCGCTGGCGCGCTTCCGGCGGTACACCCGGCCCGGAATCGACCACGGTCAGGTCAATCGTTCCGTCAGGTCCGCGCGCCACTGTGAACGATATCGCGCCACCAGCCGGCGTATACTTCACCGCATTGTCCAGCATGTTTGAAAGGGCCTGTCCGATCAGGTCGCGGTCGCCCAGGATCATCAGGTGGCGCGCAATCTGGCTCTTGAACGAAAGCTCGGCCTCCTCGCACGCCGGGTCAAACAGTTCGGCCAGTTCCTCGGCCAGTTCGCTGACATCCATGCGTACACGTTCGCCTTCAGCGCCTGCTTCGAGGCGCGCAAGGCGCAGGATCGCATTGAAGGTCGACAGCACGCGGTCCACTTCCTCAACCGTCTCGCTGAGCGTCGCGCTGGCGGCTTCCTGGGACAGCGGCTGCGACAGAGCGATTTCCAGCCGGTTGCGCAGCCGTGACAGCGGTGAGCGCAAGTCGTGCGCAATCGCGTTCCCCGTATGCCGCGTGGCATCGACCAGTTTCTCGATCTGGTCGAGCATGGCGTTGATACGCTGGCCAAGCCGGTCGAATTCGTCGCCCGACCCGCGCACCGGAACACGCCGGCCAAGCTCGCCGCCCATCACAGCCTCCGCCGTCCGCGCCAGCTCGTCAGCGCGACTTGCCGCCCCGCGAGAGATCAACACCCCGCCAAGCAGTGACAGGATCAGGCCAATTGGCGCAGCAATGAAGATCGCGCGCTGGATGCGCACCACGATGGCCGTCTGCTGCGCCGTATCGAACGCCACCAGCAAGGCCCCGCCATTGTCGCGCAAGCGCACGAACTTTCCGGCCGCAGATCGCACGATCATCGAGCCGTCCGGCTCCGGCTGATCAAAATCGAAATAGACGGTTTTGGAATCGACTTCAGGCGGCGCCACCGGCATCCTCTGGAAGTGCCCGGCAATTTTCCGGCCAGACGAATCCTCGAGATAATAGAAATAGGTCGAGCCTGTGCGCGTCATGCGCTCAAGCACCGACTGGCTCAACCGCTCCATGCCGCCAGTATAATATGCGTTGCCCAGCTGTTCGAACTCAAGATCCAGCCGCCGGTCGGATTCGGTACGGATATAATAGACGGTCGAATAATACAGATAGATCAGCAACGCCGCCGAAAACGCCGCAAACATGGCACTGTAAAGCAGCGCCAGTTTGAACGTCGTCGTTCGCAGGAAGGTCGGCAGGCCGAGTTTCATGACTCGCCTCGTGCCAGTCCGCGGGCGGGCCGTCTAGCCCTGCAAACGATACCCGGCACCGCGTACCGTGTGCAGCAAGGGTTCTTCGAACTCCTTGTCGATCTTGGCCCGCAGGCGCGAGATATGTACGTCGATGACATTGGTCTGGGGGTCAAAATTATAGTCCCAGACTTTTTCGAGCAGCATGGTGCGTGTCACCACCTGTCCGGCATGGCGCATAAGGTATTCCAGCAGGCGGAATTCACGCGGCTGAAGGTCGATCTTCTTGCCGGCGCGCGTCACCTTGCGGGTCAGCAGGTTCATTTCCAGATCACCCGCTTTCAGCGAAGTCACCTGCGGCTCACCCACCTGACGGCGGCCGAGCGCCTCAACACGCGCAGCCAGCTCCGACGGCGCAAACGGCTTGGACAAATAGTCGTCCGCGCCCGCCTTCAGGCCCTGAACACGGTTCTGGACATCGCCCAGCGCCGACAGGAACAGTGCTGGCGTTGTCCCGCCCGCTTCGCGGTATTCCTTGAGCAGGGTCAGGCCGTCCTTTTCAGGCAGCATCCGATCTACCACCAGCGCATCGAAATCGGTCGCGCGCGCCAACTCAAGGCCACGTTCGCCATCCATTGCCCGGTCGACGCTGTGACCCGCCTCCATCAGGACTTTCTCGATAAAGCTCGCCATCTCGGCATCATCTTCGATCACCAGAACGCGCATGTTATCTCCCACCAAGGTCTCTGCCATCATCGTATCCTATCCTTTTGTTGCCAGGTCGAGGGTTCGATAATTCGTTATCTGGCCGATCCGCACGGCAACAAGCACCTTGGTGCGGCCAGACTTCTTCGCGTCGGCAATCGCTTTTTCAAACGCGGCCACGGTCGTGGCTGGCTGGTTGTTGGCTTCCAGAATGATCATGCCATCCTGAAGGCCTGCGTCCTCGAAGATGCCTTTGCGGGCAACATCAACAATGATCAGGCCCGCTTCGCCTGCCTTGAGGCCCAGCTTCGTACGCGTCTCGTCATCCATCGGCTTGAAGGTTACGCCAAGATCATCCAGCGCCGTGCCTTTCTCTTCGGCCTTGGGCGGTGTCGCCCCCGGCGTCGGACGGAACGAGGCGCTCAGGTCATCCGGACGTTCGCCCACGGTCACGTTGACAGTCTGGCGTTTGCCGCCGCGCAACACTTCGAACTTGTTCTGCGTGTTCGCGATCAGCTTGCCGACCAGTCGGGTCGTCGTCGTCGCGTCGGTCACTTTCTGGCTGTTCACCGAAAGAATGATGTCGCCGCGTTGCAGGCCGCCCTTTTCGGCCGGGCTGCCATTGGTCACGTCGGCAATGATCGAGCCTTCGTCATTTTTCAGGCCCTGGGCCTCTGCCATGTCGGGGGTCAGGTCCTGGATCGCGACACCCAGCCAGCCACGGGAAACGCGCCCATCCTTGATCAGGGCCTGTGTTACTTCGCTGGCCAGCTCCGCCGGAATGGCAAAGCCAATACCAACCGATCCGCCGGTCGGCGAAAAGATCGCCGTGTTCACACCCACGACATTGCCATTAAGGTCAAAGGTCGGACCGCCGGAATTGCCCCGGTTGATCGACGCATCAATCTGGAGAAAATCTGTGTAGGGACCAGCGCCGATATCGCGGCCATCCGCTGACAGGATGCCCGCCGTCGCCGTGCCGCCAAGACCGAACGGGTTGCCTAGCGCAACCACCCAGTCGCCCTTGCGCAGCTCATGCGAATTGCCAAAGCGGACATAGGGATAGGTGCCCTTTTCCTTGATGCGCAGCACGGCCAGGTCGGTCTGCGGGTCGGTGCCGACAAGGTCGGCCTCCATTTCGCGCCCATCCTGAAGCGTTACCATGATTTCCGTGGCCTTCTCGACCACGTGATTGTTGGTCACGACATAGCCGTCCTTGGAAATCAGGAAGCCCGATCCGAGCGAGCGCGCTTCCTGGGTTTCCGGCTCAGGGTTATTCTCTTCCTGGCTGCGGCGGTTCTCAAGGAATTCGTCCAGACCGGGCATCCCGCGGAATTGTTCGAAGAATTGTTCCATATCGGCCAGCTTGCCGACTTCACGCTCGCTGATGACATTCACGCTGACCACGGCGGGCTCAACCCGCTCGATCAGGTCGGCAAAACTCAGCGGCGCACCTGCAGGGGCCTCAACTGCGATGGGCTGCGCGCCTGCCTCCGGGCTGAAGATGTTCGGCGACAGCGCAAACGTGCCGACGGCCGCTGCGCCGAAGACAGCCGCCACAAGGGCTTGTCTCGATATGCCAAATTTCTTCATTAGTCTCTCCAAGTCACTGAAATTGCGTCGGTTAGCCGATCATAGCCTAGATAAACATGTCACAGGCAATGTGGTCATTAAATGTCAGTTAGGTGGATTTGACCGGGGTTTCCACCGTTCTCACGTGCCCTCCCACCTCAAGCGTCTGATGAACCGGGCATTTGTCCGCAATTTCCATTAACCGGGCGCGCTGATCGGCGTCCAGGTCTCCCTCAATCGTGATCGCCCGGTCGAACACGTCAATCTTGCGGCCCTCCTCGCAATGCAGGCAATCGTCCACATAGTCCTTGTTGTGCGTGATCGAGACTGACACACGCTCCAGCGGCCACCCCTTGCGATCGGCATACATGCGCAGCGTCATCGACGTGCAGGCGCCGAGACCCACCCCCACATATTCATACGGGTCCGGCCCGCGTCCGCCGCCGCCCACATCGACTGGCTCGTCTGCGATCCCGACAAAGTCGCCGATAACAACGGCATTTTCATATTTTCCGCGACCGGTCTCCCGTACGGCAACATCGCGCGTGCCGCCAGTCACCTGTACTGGCATCGCCGCACCTTCCTCGAAAATATACGGCTCGGCCCACGCGGCGATCATCTTCCCCGCCCTCTGGGCGTCGCCGGGCGAGGTCAGCAAATGGTCCGCCTTGTCGAGACTGATGAAGGATTTCGGATGGCGCGCTGCCACGAACAGGGCGGTCGCATTGTCGATCCCCACCGTCTCGTCCAATGGTGCATGCATCACCAGCAGCGGGCGCTTCAGGCCAGCGGCTGCCTCTGTCACCTTCGCCCCGCGTACATCGTCCAGGAATTGGCGCTTCAGCACGAAGGGCCGCCCGGCCAGTTGAACTTCAGCCTCGCCGTCATCCTCGATTTTCTCGACATGCGTGCGGATGGCGTTGATCACATGGGCGGCATCCGAAGGCGCGCCTATCGTGACAATGGCCTTCACCTGCGAAATGTCATGCGCCGCCACAATCACTGCCGCGCCGCCAAGCGAATGCCCGATCAGCATTTGCGGCCCGCCATGCGCCTGCTCCAGCCATTCGGCTGCCGCCACAAGGTCCTGCACATTGGTCGTGAAATTCGTGTTTGAAAAATCACCTTCCGAATTGCCCAGCCCGGTAAAATCGAACCGCAATACGCCGATCCCCTGCTCCACCAGCGCCGCCGTGATCTCCCGCGCAGCGTAAATGTCCTTTGAACAGGAAAAGCAATGCGCAAACAGGGCCCAGGCGTGCGGCTGGAAGACAGGCATATCCAGCCGCGCCGCCAGAAGGCTTCCATCATGACCGTTAAATTCAACGCGGTTCGAATGGCCCATGTCAGCTCCTTGAGTTTTTCCAGACACCAGAACTGGCGGAGACGGGCCCAAGGCGCAAGGCTGCAGCCATCCCGTTTGCGTGACCCACCGTGACCGCAGGCTTGACTTGCGCCGCCCGCATGACCTTCGTGGCACAATGAAGCCCAGCTACCTTTTCCTCGCGCTCGCCTTACCGGCTATGATTGCCAGCGCCTGGCTCGTGGCTGCGCCCGGCACGATCCTGTTATCGCTCAGTTTCGGCGCGCTGCTTGTCGCCCTGTCAGCCATAGACATTGCGACACTGCGTCTGCCAGACGTGCTGACCTTCACCGTCCTGCTTTTTGGCACAATCATGGTGGCGCTCACCCGGCCGGACCTCTGGATGCATCACCTGCTCGGGGCCGTGATCGGCTATTTTGCGCTTGTCGGGCTGGAGATCGCCTACAAGCGTCTACGCGGACGTGACGGCCTCGGTCGGGGCGACGCCAAATTGCTCGGCGCCATCGGCATGTGGGTCGCGTGGCCCGGCCTGGCGCCTGTCCTGCTCGTGGCCTCCGTAACGGGTCTGCTGGCGGCGCTCGTCGCTGGCCTGATCGGAAAGCGCGGCCTGTCGGGCGAAACGCAAATGGCTTTCGGTCCCTGGATTGCTTTTGGCGGGTGGGTCATCTGGCTCGCCGGGCCGCGCATTGCGCTGGTCCCGCTCGGTTAGACGTCTTCCGGCATCACCGGCTCGGCGTCCGATTTGCGCCGCCGCGCCAGCACGAACACAATCACCCCGCCGATCAGCAGCAGGCCAAACGGCCCGCCCCACAGGATCAGCCCGTCAACACCCTTGCTCCTCGGCCGGAACAGCACGAATTCGCCATACCGACTCTCGAACCAGTCGCGCACGTCATCGTCGCTCGCACCTTCGCTGATCATCGCCCGCACCCGCGCACGCATGTCTTCGGCTATCGCGGCAGACGATTGCGAGATCGGTTCATTCTCACACGCGACGCAGCGCAGTTCGCGCATCAGCGATTGGGCGCGCGCCTCCTCTGCCGGATCATCCAGCACCTGCGCCGAACACGTCATGGCCAGCATCAACGCCATGACGCCAAGCAGAATGGATCTAAGCACCATCTGCAGCCCTCCGGCGTGTGGGCCACAGGCTGAACAAGGCCCCCAATCCCATCAACAGGACGCCAAGATACACCATGTCGATCAGCGGGTTGAGATAAACCCGCAACACCCAGCGGGCCTCGCCGTCGACATCCCGGCGGTCACCGAGTGCAATATAAAGATCACCTGTTCCCGTCTTGTGAATGGCCGTTTCCGTGGTCGGCATGCGCGCTGCAGGATAATAGCGCTTGGTCGGCGCAAGTTCCGCCTTGGCGCTGCCCTTGCGCGCCGTCAGGTCGGCCCGGTCGGCATACCAGTTCGGTCCCTCGATCGCGTAGACGTCGTTCAGGGTGATGTTCCATCCGGCGACGGTTCCAGAACCGCCCACCGGCAGCGCCAGCGTCGCTTCATAGCGCTGCGTCGTCTCCACCACGGCGCCAAGGATGAACACGCCCAACCCCATGTGCGCCAGTGTCATGCCCCACACCCGCAGCGGCAGTTTGAACACCCGCACCAACACAATCGCCCGTCGTTTCAGTTCCCATAGCGCGCCAAAGATCAGCCACAGGCCCAGCGCCAGCCCGAAGACCGCACCAAGCGGAATTTCCCACAGGCCAACACCCAGCAGCAGGAAGATCACAACCAGTCCCACGCCGCCCGCAGCCCATTTCCACAGTCCCGTCAGGTCCGCCTTGCCCCAGCTCCACACCTGCACCACGGGCAGGATGGCCAGCAACGCAGCCAGCATCGGCACGAAGGTCAGCCGGAAATAAGGTTCGCCCACTGAAATCGTCCGCCCTGTCGCCTCAGCGATCAGCGGAAACAAGGTGCCCAGCAATACGGTCAGCGCCGCCACGACCAGCACGACATTATTGGTGACCAGCGCGCCCTCACGGCTGAACATTTGCCACGGCTTGCCGCCGTCCAGTTTCGGCGCTCGCAACGCAAACAGTCCCAGCGCAAACCCGCCATAGACCAACAACCCCGCCAGCAGCAGCATGCCCCGTTTGGGATCAACCGCAAAAGCGTGCACCGAGGTCAGGATGCCTGAGCGTACCAGGAAGGCGCCCATCACCGAGAACAGGAAGGCCAATACGGCCAACAGCGCGGTCCACGCCGCAAAGCTGCCGCGCTTTTCCGTCACCACAACCGAGTGCATCAAAGCGGCCCCGATCAGCCACGGCATCAGCGACGCGTTCTCCACCGGATCCCAGAACCACCAGCCGCCCCAGCCAAGCTCGTAATAGGCCCAATAGCTACCCAGCGCGATGCCGAGCGTCAGGGGAATGAAGGCCGCCAGCGCCCAGCGCCGGGCTTCCTTCGCCCAGATCCGGTCGATCCGTCCGTCAATCAATCCGGCTGCCGCCAGTGCGAACACAAAGGAATATCCAACATAGCCGAGGTAAAGCATGGGCGGATGGAAGGCGAGCGCCGGGTCCTGCAGGATCGGGTTCAGCCCAGCGCCTTGCAGCGGCGCAGGGCCCAACCGCAAAAACGGGGAAGACGCAAACAACAGATACGCCAGCGCCCCGCTGGCCAGCAATCCCTGTACGCCCAGTGTGCGCGCCTCGAACTGGTCGCGCCCGGTCCGCATCCACATTGCGCCCGCCGCACCAAACCCCAGCGTCACCAGGCACCACAGCGCCATCGACCCCTCATGGTTCCCCCATGCACCGGCAATCTTGTAGAGCATCGGTTTCAGCGTGTGCGAATTGTTGGCTGCCAGCGCCAGCGAGAAGTCAGATTCCGCGAAGGCCACGATCAGAGTTATGAATGACAGCAGCATCACGCCGAAAGCGACATGCGCAGACCGCCCCGCCAGCGCGCGGGCGCCGGTCAGGCCAAAAGCACCCTGCGCCAGCGAGGCCGCCAGCGCCAGGAATGCCGCAAGGTGGCCAAGTTCAATCATGTCAGCTGGCGCTTGCGACCGGGCCGGCGCCGAGCGGCTTCAGCTCGCGCGGCTGGTAATTCTCGTCATGCTTGGCCAGCACCTGCCGCGCGGTGAACAGGCCACTCGCGTCAAACGTACCAGCGGCGACGACACCCTGGCCTTCACGGAACAAGTCTGGCGCAATGCCGGTAAAACTCACATTGATCACAAACGGGCTGTTATCGATCACGGTGAACACCATTTCGCTGCCATCGCCCGGATAGCTGAGTGAACCCGGCTCAACCCAGCCGCCAATCTTCACTTCCTTGCCCGCGTCGGGCAGGCCATTTTCTGCAAGGATTTCTGGTGTGTAAAACAGGTTCGCATTCTGCCGCAACGCCACAAAGGCCAGCGCCGCTGCCGCCAGCAGCAGGGCGGCTGCCACACCAAAAGTCCACAATCTGCGGGTCCGGGCTCTCATGAGGCAACTCTATACTGGTAACGGCAGGGTTTGACAGTGCGGCAGATGCGGCCACACCGTACAACTATGGGTCGGCGGGCGCAGGGCCACTGCCAATCACGTCCAGCATCGGCTTGAATCGCTCACGACGTGGATCGTCTTCCGGCAGTTTGGCAAACACCGCACGCATCATTTGCGCCGCCATTTCCTGATCGCCCGCCTGCGCCGCGCCCATCGCAGCCCACATGCCCGCCCGCACTTGCGTGTCGTCCAGCTCGTACGCCCGGGCGAACAGGCGTGCCGCGTCCGGGCCAACCTGCCCATCGTCCAGTTCGACCAGAACGGTCGCCAGGCCGACCAGCGCCGGCACATAGGCCTCGTTTCGCCGCAAGGCTGACTGGTAAGCCCGCGCGGCATCATCCGGGCGGTTTTGGCCGCGTAGCATCTCGCCAATGAAATAATGCGGCTCCGGCGCGTCCGGCTGGTCAATCGCGGTCTGCTCAAGACGCGCCAGAGTCTCTGCCGCTGTCAGGGTTTCCGGCGCGGTGCGGATCTTCTCGAGTATTTCATGCTGGCGCTTGTCCATCGGCATGTCGTCCATGCCCGGATGCCCCAGCATCAGATAGCCACCCACGCCAATGACAAGGCAAACAGCCACAATTGCCACCTGGGTCCGGGTCATATTCAGGCTCTTCATGTCTTTGGAAACCTCAGCCGCGCACGCAATCCGCCCAGCGCGCTCTCATCCAGTTCAAGGCGGCCCTTGTGCAGCTCCGCCAGCTCGGTGACGATCGACAGGCCAAGTCCAGTGCCCGGTGTCGTCTCGTCCAATCGCACGCCGCGCTTCAGCGCGCCTTCACGTTCGGCCGGCGTCAGGCCCGGACCATCATCCTCGACATCAATGACCAGCTCCTGCGGGCCGTCACTTATGCGCACCACAACTTCGGCCTTCGCCCACTTGCAGGCATTATCCATCAGGTTGCCGATCATTTCCTCAAAATCCTGTTTCTCACCGAGAAACACGGCGCCGTCGCCGTTCTCGACGCTTACATTGATGCCTTTTGCATCGAACAACCGGTTCAGCAAGCCGGCCAGAGACTCCACCACCGGCGTCACGTTCGTGCGTGCGCCCAGCGTCTCGGCGCGCGCCGCCATGCGGGCCCGTTTCAGGTAATGTTCGACATTGGCGTGCATGGTTTCTGTCTGGCGGCGAACAACGTCATCCAGTTGACCGTCTCCCTTGGCTTCATTCTTCAATACAGCGATTGGCGTCTTCAGAGCATGCGCCAGATTGCCCACATGGGTGCGGGCGCGCTCCACGACATCGCGATTATGACCAATCAGCTTGTTTAACTCTTCCGTCAGGGGACGAACCTCAACCGGATACCCCTCGCGCAGGGTCTGGCGCGTACCCGCCCGGATATCGGCAATGTCTCGCTCGATCCGCTTCAGCGGCTGCAACGAAAAGCGAATGCCCACCACCATCGCGGCAAAGACACCGCCGAACAGGGCAATCATCGTTCCCACAAGCATGCTTCGAAACCGGGTTGCGGCGGCATCATTCGGCGTGCGGTCCGCGGCAGCCACCAGAACCAGCGGTGTGTCGCGGTTTTCCAGCAGGATGGCCTTCGCCCCCACCCGTACACGCTGGTCGGCCGGTCCGGCATAGTCAGCAAACTGGGTCGTTCCCGGATCGGCCACTGCCCGTCCGATCTGCGACTGCGTCACCGGCACAGGCTCGTCCCAAAGGCTGCGTGATCGCAGGTCGCTCAGGATGGTCAAGTCGGGGTTGAGACCCACAACTGACCAGTAGCGACCGGAATACTGCGTCTGGAACCGGGCATCATTCGACAGGAAATTCCGTTCGGCATCAGTTACCCGGCCATCCTCAAGGAACGCGCCTTCCTGGCTCATCTCGCGGGTCAGCGTCACCAGTGTCTGGTCAAGGTCTTCTTCCAGAAGGGACAGGGTTTGCGCCCGGTACAGTGCCGACAGCGCCAGTGCGCCGCCAATCAGCACCACCAGCCCCCATAGCGCAGCTGCCAGCATCATCCGCCGGGCGAGCGATACGCTTTGCCAGCGATCAATGAATCGGGAAACGGGGTTGCCGGATGAGTCCATTCAAACGGTCTGGCACGTCAGGTGCCTATCCTGCAACGCGAGCTTCGTTCTCAGGAACAATCAGGCGATAGCCAAGACCGCGCTCGGTCTGGATGCGATCAACACCAATCTTGCGGCGCAGGCGGCCGATGAACACTTCGATCGTGTTCGAATCCCGGTCAAAGTCCTGATCATAAATATGCTCGACCAGTTCTGTGCGCGGTACGACCCGACCTTGATGATGCATCAGGTAGGACAGCACGCGATATTCATGCGCTGTCAGCTTGATCGGCTCGCCATTCACCATGGCCCGTGCCGCGCGCGTGTCCACCATCAGCTTGCCGGCTTCCAGCGTGGCCGCCGAATGCCCGGCTGCCCGGCGCAGAAGCGCACGCAGGCGCGCCAGCAATTCTTCCGTCACGAACGGCTTGGCCAAATAGTCGTCAGCGCCGGCGTCAAAGCCTGCCACCTTCTCGCTCCATTGGTCGCGGGCGGTCAGGATAAGCACGGGGAAGGACTTCCCGTCCGCGCGCCATTTTTTCAGGATGCTCACGCCATCCATCTTTGGCAGGCCGAGGTCCAGGATCACCGCGTCATAGGGTTCGGTGTCGCCAAGAAAGTGTCCGTCTTCGCCGTCAGCCGCCAAGTCTACGGCATAGCCGGACTGGGACAGGACATCTGCCAGCTGGCGACGCAGGTCAGCGTCATCTTCAACAACCAGGATACGCATGGATACTACCTTCCGTAAGACGGGTTAACACGAATCAGGCGCCACGACGATCAGTGATCGCGCCAGACTGGGCATCGACGACAAAGCGCATCTTGCGCCCGTCTTCGGTCATCCAGTCGATATGGTATTCCGCGCCTCCGCCCTGCTTCGACACCAGATCGGCCCCAAGCTGGTAGCCGCCATACTCGCGCTTCAGCTTCTGGAATATACGGCTCAGCGGCACGGTCTTGCCATCGCGCACGGCGTCGCGCGCCTGTCCGGGCGAAAAGGAATCGCCCCAGCCCTGCGCAATCGCAGGTCCGGTCGACAGCAACGCCAAGGCTGCAAGAGAGGCAAAAATCCGCTTCATGGGGTCAGCCTATAAGCCCAAAGCCCTGAATGTGAAGTGAACGTGTGAATGGCAAGTGTTCAGTTTCACGCCTGTCAACCTAAGGATGCCTGACCGTGCGCAGTCAGATTTCCGATTTGGTAACCATATCATCGCTTTCTGTATATAAACATACACAACCGGATTTATCGAGTCCCATGTACCAGGTCTTCAACTGTATAGCGAACGAACACGATTTCGCGCACGTGTTGATGGCGGTGTTCGTGCTCGCTTTCTCGAGCCTGTGCACCCTGATCGTGTTCCACCGCAGTCAGGCAGCCGAGTCGGTCCGTGGCCAGCGCATGTGGGTCACCGCCTCGGGATTCGTCATGGGACTCGGCATATGGGCCACCCATTTCATTGCCTTGCTCGGCTATGAACCGGGATTCGAAGTCGTTTTCGACGGGTGGATCACGCTCCTGTCGCCTTTGATCTCCGTGACAGGGTTCATCGTCGTGGCGCACATGATTTCCATAAATAACAACACTCACAGCCGGGTTGCCTGCGCGATCATCGCGTCGCTCACTGTCGCCTGCATGCATTTCTACGGTGTCAGCGCCCTCAAAGGCTCAGCCGTAATCGAATATGACCTCGTAACCGTCGCCTTCGCCGTCGGAATTGGCTTTGCCAGCTTCCTGATAACCTACCTGCTCGTCTCGAAAAGCGATCAGCACATGCGCAACCTGCTCGCGTGGCTTGCCAGCCTGGCGGCAGTCATCTCGATCCATTTCGTCAGCGCCTCTGGCACCACGATGATTCCGATCAACGGGATCAGCCACCCGGTCTGGGAACTCGGCACAGGCAGTGTAAGCGCCTTCATCGCAATCGGCATCGGTACCATCCTCATCGTGTCGGCGCTTGCCGCAGGTTTGGACACCGCCGTTCAGGGCGTGCGCGTCAGTGAACACCGCAAGCTTGCCCTTCTGGCTGATTCTGCACTCGAAGCGCTATTTATCGTGTCGCCAAAGGGCCTCATCGTCGATGCAAACAAGGCCGCAGAGACGATTTTCGGAACGCCCCGCGGCGCGCTGCGCGGATCGGACATTTTCAAGATCATGCAGTTGGACGATGTGGGAGACGTGTCACTGGTCGTCGATCATGATTTCGGAGAACGTCCCCTGCACTTTCGCGGTGGTCGCAAGGTCATTGTCGACATCAACAGCCGGGTTTTCGATGACAAGGTCAGCGCCTTCACCGTATTCGCGGTGCGCGACCTTACTCAACGCCTGCGCAATGAAGCCAGGGTGCGGGCTCTGGCCTATCAGGACCCCCTGACCGGCCTTGCCAATCGTGTGACGTTCAACATGGCGCTCGCCTCGGCCATCCGCAAAAGTCCGGGCGCCGCCCACGATCTCGCGGTGCTGATTATTGACGTGGACGATTTCAACGAAGTGAACGATCAGTTTGGCCACCGGGCCGGAGACGTGCTGCTCAAGACAGTCGCTAAACGGATCAAGTCCAGCATCCACCAGACAGACCTCGTCGCCCGCCTCAGCGGCGATGAGTATGCCGTGATCCTTCGGGGGCGCACCAGCAAGGCCGAGATCAACGCTGCCGCTCAATCCATGCTCTCGGCGATCTCGGCCCCTCTGGAAATCGGACGACGTACGCTCGCCATAGGCGCCAGTATCGGCATTTCGGTTGGTGCGCCCCCGTCGGGAGGTCCGACACGTGTACTGACCTCAGCCGACCGGGCACTCTATGCCGCCAAAGGGGCCGGTCGTGGGCGGGTACAATTCTATGACACCCGGTTGCATCGCGAGCACGAACAAAAGCGCGGGCTCGAACGCGAACTGCATCAGGCCGTGCTGCTTGAACAGTTTGAATTGCACTACCAGCCAAAGGTCTGCAGCAACACGCGGGCCGTACTCGGGCGCGAAGCCCTAATCCGCTGGAACCATCCGAAACTCGGCATGGTCTTTCCAGACACATTCATTCCCATCGCGGAACAAAGCCTGCTGATCAACCAGATCGGCAAATGGACCATCCGCGCTGCTTGCGAGGAAGCCAGCAACTGGGACGAGTCAATTACCGTCTCGGTCAATCTTTCCGCCAAGCAATTTCTCGATCCGGATCTCGTCCAGCACGTGCGCCTGGCTCTGCTTGGCAGCGGGATCAAACCGGCGCGCCTCGAACTCGAAGTTACAGAGACGGCGTTGATCCAGAACCAGGTGCTCGCTGTCGCCATCCTGAACGAACTCAAGGTCATGGGCGTTCAGATCGCCCTTGATGATTTCGGCACGGGCTATTCCTCGATGAGCTACATACAATCGTTCCCGTTCGACCGCATAAAGATTGATCGATCATTCGTGGCAGCGATGAATGTCGATCATAAGTCACGCGCAATCGTCGAGGCCATCATCCATCTTGCGCATTCGCTCCAGATTCCCGTCGTTGCCGAAGGGGTCGAAACAGAAGACCAGGCACTGGCTTTGTGCAGACTCGCTTGCGAGGAATTGCAGGGATACCTCATCGCTCGGCCAGGGCCGATGGCAGCCGATCACCGCATGGCAAACACTTCACGCCTAGGCAATTCTCTCACCGCAGCGTGACACGCGCACCTATTTCGACTTGGCTTCCGCCCACTTCTTGAGGGCTGCATCGGTCGGATCATCCAGAACGATTTTCAAGCGCGCGTACAGGTTTCCCGGCGCACTTCCCTGAACGCCTTTTCCGCGCAGACGCAGCTGTGCATCCGAATTGGATCCTGCCGGCACTTTCAGTGTTACCGGCCCGGAAGGCGTCTTCACTTCGACACTGCCGCCCAGCACAGCCGTCTGCAGGTTGATCGGCACGGTCATGCGCAAATCCTTGCCATCGCGTTCCCATATCTTGCTTGGCCGGATTTCCAGTTCCAGCAAAGCATCGCCCGGCGCGCCGCCATTGGGCGAAGGCTGTCCCTGGCTTTTCAGGCGCAGCGACTGTCCTGACTCGATGCCCGCCGGAATGTTCACATCCAGCGCCGTACCATCGGCCATGGTCATGCGCCGCCGCGCACCTGTCACAGAATCCTCAAATGAGATTTCCACGCGGTAACGGATATCGCGGCCCTTTTGCGGACCCGGGTTGCGTCGGCGTCCGCCGCCAAACATGCCGCCCAGAATATCCTCGAACGGGTCGCCCTGAGCGCCATTAAATGGGTTGCCACCGCCGCGCGTTTCCCAGCGTTGTCCACCACCCGGAAATCCGCCGGGACCGCCGCCCGGAAACCCGGTCGGGTTCCCGTCGCCGTCAATCTCGCCGCGGTCAAACTTCGCCTTCTTGTCCTTGTCGCCAACAATGTCCCACGCCTGCGACACCCGCTTGAACTCTTCCATCTTCTTTTCATCGTCAGGATGCAGGTCAGGGTGCAGGGCTTTCGCCTTGTTGCGATAGGCTTTTTTGATCTCGGCCTCACTCGCGGTGCGGGGAACGCCAAGCACGCTATAGGGATCCAGGGCCAAGGGCGGGTCTTCCTTCCAGAATGGGTTAATCAGCTTTCCACAGAGTTAGGGTGTTCCGAGGCCGATTGAAACCCACTGACCTGTGCGACCATCTGCGCCGATCTCCGCCACACGGACCGACAAGACGTCCTTCAGGGTCCGCGTGACCAGTACCAGCCCGCTCGCGGCCTCAAGCCGCGCCCGCGCCGACGCGATCAGCGCCGTCACCAGCGCATCCTCGCCACCTGTCCCGATGCGCAGGTAGTCCTTCGCCGCATCAAGGGACAAAACTTCCCCGTCCGGCGGTGTCATCACCGTCAGTGTCATCTCGATATTCCTGTTTCTATTCAGCCCCTAGCGGGCCATTTCCTTTTGGTTCAGCACTTGCATCTATAATCCCGATCCAATTCCTCCTTCCGGAGCCGCCCCCTTGCCCCTTCGCCTCATCCTGCTCGCCGCTGCCCTAACTGCCCTGCCTGCTGCCGCGCAGAGCACGGACTATATGAACGGCTATTACCAGCACGGCGTGGAATCCGGGGCCGCGCCCCAAACCGCCTCCAACATGGTCACCTGCGCCACCTATTGGGCCGTCTGGTCGCAAAGCGCTGTCACTGACTGGGACGCGGCCTTCATGGCCGAACTTGATCCCGATCTGCGCCCTGCCGAAAGTGAACTGGCCGCCGGTTACTGGGCCACGCTGGCCAATGATATCTACATGGATGAGACTGGCGACACCGCCCGCTTCGAGCAGGAGGTCGGCATCGCCACCCCCATCGCCATCCAGGCCTATTCAGACTTGCGCACCAGCGCAGACGCCCGCGACCGCTACCACATGTTCCGCGTCCTCGGCGCCTGCCACCTCACCTTCGAGTAGGACCAAGACCAGCGCCGTCAGCTTGCTGATGATCATACCGACCACCGGCTGGCGCGCCTCCGCCGTCCGTTCAAGAACGATGATGCGCTCTGCCGCAGATCCGGCCCACACCAACGCGCCGCCGGTCTGCGCCAGCACCGCCACTACGAAGGCCAGCGTTATCTTCTTCTCGCATTTCATGTGCCCAGCCCCGCGATCGCGTGCTTCTCCTCCACGGTCGCAAAGCTCGCCGTCTCCAGGCACTCCCATGGCGCATCGCGTTTGACAGACAGCGCCGCCACGCCGTCAATCTGCACCGCCTCTACAAAAGGCATTCCCGGCCAGTTGTAACTGCGTGTAGACGCCTTCGAGAAATCCGGCGCCCGCCACATCCGGTGCCGGTACCCGCAACAGTTTCGCCGCCCCCGCGTGGGCCGTTACCCGCGGCACGCTTGCCGCCGCTTCGACCACCATGCGCACACAGCGATACGCCACCGCATTGCGCAAATAGCCGTCCTGCGTCAGCGACGCTGCATCGCGCCCGCCCCATGCCGGGCTGCCGAGCTGCGACAGCGCCACCAGGGGTATCGCAGCTTTTGATTCTCGCCGTGTCCGTGCAAAAGGCCATCCCAAATCCATGCCGCGCCTCGTTTCCATGAGCTTGTTTCGATAAGGAGAATTTACGCCCGCCAGCATTGCGGTCGGACACAAGACTATTTTTCCAAGGAAACACCGGGCACTACGTTGGAAACTTGAGGGAAATGGCGGGGCCGGCCCTGCATTTTTCCACCTGCGGGCAATAGCCATGCCCGGCCAAATCTGCTTTGTGCCGCGATTGTGACAAGGGGAAGAGGAGCTAGCAGAATGTCGGCACAGGTCATCTCGATTGCGAATTCGAAAGGCGGTGTCGGCAAGACAACCACCTGCGTCAGTCTCGCCGAAGCCTTCGCGGCTTCCGGGCGTCGCACGCTCGTCGTCGATCTCGACACACAAGCCAACGCATCCCTGCTCGTCTACGGTCACGAGGGCGATGAACATTTGTTCCAGGCCATCAATGACTACGCCACGATATCTGACTGGCTGCTGGAAAATTTCTTCGCAAACGAACAGAAGCGCCTGTCCGAATTCGTCGTCACCAATGCCAGCGACGTTACTTATGAGGGCAAGAACCTCCCGCTCGACCTGATCCCGTCCTCTCCGCGCCTTCGCAAGACAGAGCGCGAGCTGATCTACGAACTCACCGCCAAGAAATATTCGATGGAGGCCCTGCAGGGCCAGGTTGGCCGCCGTCTGCGCGATGACTTCGATCTGCTGAAAGCCGAATATGACGTGATCATCTGCGATTGCCCGCCCGGCATCTCGGTAATGACTGAAAGCGTGCTCGCCGCCAGCCATCTCATCATCGTCCCGACCATCCCGGACTTCATGTCCACGCTCGGGCTCGACCTTTTCACCGGTGACATCATGAAAAACCTGCGCGACCGTGATATCGAGAACCTGCCCGTTGTGCTCGCCACCCGATTCGACAACTCGCCACACCAGCAAGTCGTCCTCCAGGCCATGCGCGATGCCGCGAATGCCAAGGAAGCCGAATTCGAAATGTTCAACACGGTCATCCCGCTCAAGACCGGTTTTGCCACGAACCCGATCGAGCTTGGGCCCGATCCGACTCTCAGCGCCAAATGGCCCGGCGAGGCACTCGGCATCATCGACAAGCTGCTGAAGGAAGTTCAGGAGCGCCTGAAATGAGCGAACTGACCGGCACCGGGGGCGCTGGCGCGCTGGCAGCCCTGCTCGAAAACCGCGACCGGTTCTCCAAGCTCGCCGACAAGGATTTTGCCGCCGCCACCGGCCTCCTCGTGCGCAAGCTCATGAACTCGGCCGGCCAGACCAGTGACGACATGATTGCCCTGCGCGACGCGGTCGGCACTGACATTTTCGAAACTGAACTGAAGCGCTTGTCATCCCACCAGGCCCGCTTGCTTGCCAAACGCATCGACAAGGACGTTGACGATTTCGAAGTCTCCACTGCGGGTGCCGCCGCGGCTCACATCCGCAAGGTCATGTCCGGCGAGGCCACGGTCACAGAGGTCGCGACCCCCGACGATACGCCAAGCGATCCGCCGGCAGACGATGATACCCCCAAGAACACGTATTTCGGCCGCAAGTCCTTCCGCGCCGGGAATTAAGCGCCCGCGCGCAGGGCCAGCCGCGCCATTTCAAAGGGCCGTTCCGGCCCGTCCAGATTGCGCTCGCGGATCACCGCATTCACCGTGCGGGCCTGACGCCCCATCCGCCGCGCCATCTCTGCCCCGCTCAAGCCCAGCAGCCAGAACAGGCGCATCTCCCGCCCCTCCCGCTCGCTCACCTGTAACCGTTTTCCTGATCGGATCATGGGCCGGAGTATAAGCCAGACGACATTCCGGTCGGACACATTCGCCCCATTCCCCGCACCAAACCGCCCTAAACAAGTACCGGGCCTGCCTGAAAGACTCTCCTTTCCCGCCGCATTCGGGGCGCAGCTTTGAAACATTGCAAACAGGCAATGAAAGGAAGACGCCCATGTTCGCCGCCGTCAGGATACGTGCCAAAATCGGAGAAAACGCTCCCCTCCTGTCCCGCTCGGGCCAGTGGCTCGGGTCGGTCCTGACGGCGGCGGCCTTCGCGGCCGGTGCCGCCTGGGCTGATCAGGAACCCCGACTCGTCACTCCGAATGACGCCACCACCGGCGCCCTGCTTTTGAAGTCCGCAACCCCCGGAAAATACGTCGAGGCCCCGTCCCTGCTCACCGATGTGCAGATCGACATTTCCGGCCCGATTGCCCGCACCCGCGTCACCCAGCGCTTCGAGAACACAACCGATGGCTGGATCGAAGGCGTCTACGTCTTCCCGCTGCCGGATGAAAGCGCCGTTGACTCCCTCCGTATGCAGATCGGAGACCGCTTCATCGAAGGCGTGATCGAGGAACGCCAGAAGGCAAAGGCCATCTACGAGCAGGCGAAGTCCGAAGGCAAAAAAACCGCCCTGCTAGAACAGGAGCGCCCCAATCTCTTCACCAATTCCATCGCCAATATCGGCCCCGGCGAAACCATTATCGTCCAGATCGAATATCAGGAAACCGTGCGTCTCACAGACGACCAGTTCTCCCTGCGCTTCCCCATGGTTGTCGGCCCGCGCTACAATCCGGACCCACAGATACTAACCGCCTCGCTGGGCGAAGACGGCTGGGCTGTCATGGATCCCGTGGCAGACCGTGACCGCATCTCCCCGCCCGTCCTCAACCCGAAACTCGGCCCCACAAACCCGCTCACGCTCAATATTTCCCTGGACGCCGGCTTCCCGATCGGAAGGCTCGAATCCGCCTATCACCCGATGGATACGGACTGGTCCGGCACCAGCGCTGCCAATCTCACCCTGTCGGCGGGCAGCGTTCCGGCAAACCGCGACTTCGAACTGACCTGGAGCCCCAAGGCCTCCCGCGCACCATCCGCCGCCCTGTTCCGCGAAACGATCGAGGGCGAGCCTTACTACCTCTTGATGGTCACACCGCCGGTCGCCTCGCATTCTGCGGCGCCACCCCCGCGTGAGATCACCTTCATCATCGACACGTCCGGCTCCATGGGCGGCGAGTCGATCCGTCAGGCCCGCCAGAGCCTTGCCATGGCGGTCCAGCGGCTCTCGCCCGCTGACCGCTTCAACGTGATCGAGTTCAACTCCGTCACAAATGCCCTGTTCAGCCACCCGGTCGATGCGACACGATCAAACGTTGCCCGCGCCACGAACTGGGTCGAGCGACTCGAAGCCACCGGCGGCACCGAAATGCTCCCGGCCCTGCGCGAAGCCCTCGCCGATCACGGCAATGCCGACGGCCGCCTGCGTCAGGTTATTTTCCTCACAGACGGGGCGATCGGCAACGAGCAGCAATTGTTCGAAACGATCAGTCGCAATCGCAAGGATGCCCGCATCTTCACCGTCGGCATCGGCTCGGCGCCGAACACGTTCTTCATGTCACGCGCCGCTGAGCTCGGCCAGGGCACGTTCACCCACATCGGCGACATCGATGAAGTCGCTGCCCGCATGAGCGCGCTGTTCACCAAACTGGAAAGCCCGGCCATCACCAATGTCGCCGCCACTTGGCCGGACGGGAAAACCGTCGAGGCCTGGCCGTCGCCTTTGCCGGATGTCTATTCCGGTGAGACACTCGTCATCGCCGCCCATGCGGCCACGAAGGATGGCCTTGTCTGGGTCTCCGGTTTGAATGGAGACCAGCCGTGGAAAGTCGGCCTGCCGCTTGAACAGGCCGCCGAACGCGCTGGCATCTCCAAACTCTGGGCCCGCAGTAAAATCGCGTCGCTGGAACTGGATCGCGCCCGCGCCGACACGTTGCCAGACCTGATCGACGACCAGATCCTTTCGGTCGCCCTCGCTCACCATCTCGTCTCGCGCTTGACCAGCCTTGTCGCGGTGGACATCACGCCCACGCGGCCAGACGGGGCGACTCTGGACAGCGCCACCATCCCGCTCAACTTGCCCGCAGGCTGGGATTTCGGAAAGGTTTTCGGCCATGACGGAATCCGCTCTGACGCGCCCATGATCCCGGCAGGCGCCCTCGCCATCCGCAAGCCGGATCCAGCCAATACAGGGGCTCCGATGCAGGTCGAACGCGGCGTCCCGCTTCCGAATACCGGCACGCTCTCCGACCTGAAACTGCTCGCGGGTATCATGCTCGTCCTGATGGGCTTCATGTTCCGCCTGATTGTCCGGCGCCTTTCGGCCCGTCCAGCCTGAGGTCCGCGACATGCCACGCTTCCTCGCCTTCGTTCCGGCCGTCCTCCTCCTTGCCGGTCTGGTCCTCTGCGGCGAGGGGGTGTGGCTCAAGGCCAAGGCCGAACTCTCGCAGGTCCTGCTGGACGACGCATGGCAGCGCACCTTGGCCGGCAAGGCGGACACCCGCCCCTGGCCCTGGGCAGACATTACGCCTGCCGCCCGGCTCACCCTGCCGCGCCTCAAGGCTTCAACGATTGTCCTCAACGGCACCAGCGGACAGGCCCTCGCCTTCGGCCCCGGCCTGATGCATGGCTCCGCCGCGCCCGGCCAGCCGGGCCTCACCCTGCTCGCCGGCCACCGCGACAGTCATTTTGATTTTTTGCAGTTTGCCCGGCTTGGTGACGCCATTACCCTCACAGGCCCTGACGGCACGTCCCACACCTATCGGCTGACCGAAACCCGCATCGTTGACGCCACTGCCAGTACACTCACCCCCGGCGGCTCCGGCACACCCACGCTCGCGCTCACCACCTGCTACCCCTTCGGCGGCCTGACCCCCACAAACCAGCGCTACGTCGCGCTTGCCACGCTGGACGAAGGTCCAAACACTTGAATTAACTGGAATACTTTGGAGCGGGTACACGGGATCGAACCGAGATACTCAGCTTGGAAGGCTGGTGCATTACCATTATGCTATACCCGCGTCGGACGCTGTCACTATTGGCAATTCCAGCGCCACACAAGGGGGCAATGTACAAAAGATACATCTCCTTGGGAAGCAGGCTTTCCCCTGTCGCGCGTTTTCCCGCAACAGGCCCCCAAATCGCTGGACAGTTTGTAAATTGCCTTCATCTGCCTACTTGCTCTAGGAGTTCGGCATGTCAGTCTGGAGAGCAGCGGTCATTGCGGCCGCATCCTTGTCCCTTGCAGCATGTGGTGGCGGCGGCACGTCCTCGTCAACGCCGGGCGTGGTCACACCCCCATCGCCGCTGCCGCCCCCTCCTCCACCCCCGCCGCCTGCGCCCCCTCCGCCACCGCCCCCGAGTGGGCCACAGCGCTATAGCGACGAGGTGTTCAGCCAGACCGCCCGCCAATCCGACGTGGTGTTCGGAGAAGCCGACCGCAGCTACGGCAAGCAGACCCTGCGTATGGATATCTACACGCCGGTGGGTGACGGCGAGACAGAACGGCCCGTCTTCATCCTCGCCTTTCCCGGCGGCTTCGTCGAAGGTGACCGCCGAGACCCCGACCTCGTCGATATCGCAGAAAGCCTCGCCCGGCGCGGATACGTCACCGCATCAATTGATTACCGCCTGTTCGAAGGATCGCCCTCTACGCCCGACGAAATCGACATCGCCATTATTGAAGCCATGCATGACATGCGCGCCGCCGTGCGGTTCCTGCGGGAAGATGCCCTCGGCCCGGACACGTATGGAACACGGCCTGACAAGATCTTCGTCGGCGGCATGTCTGCAGGCGGCGTCATGGCCTCGTTTGCCGGAGCGCTCGATGCGCGCGATGGTGTGTCCACTGCCGTCAGGAATTTCCTGGATGCCCATAATGGGATTGCCGGAGACAGCAGCACCAATACTGCAATCTCTTCAGATATTCAGGGCGTCTTCAGCATTTCCGGCGGGATAACCGATTTTCTCTGGATCGACATGAATACGGCGCCAATCTATGCCGCACATGAAGAGTACGATCCCACTGTGCCCTGCTATTACGGATTGGGCGATGCCGGCATCAGCCTCGCTGGCGGCTGCGACATGGTCCAACTCGCACAATCCTTCGGCGTTCAGGCAGAACTCTACCTCGTCGCAGGCGCCAGCACCCATCTCGAATTCACGCCGGAACAAACAGCCGCATACATTAACGGCGCAAGCGCGTTCTTTGCTGGCCTGCTCGAGTGATGGATTGCCTGTGGCAGCAG
>TARA_R110000764_G_scaffold239358_1_pt1 | contig 32843 bp, 27 predicted proteins | sample TARA_R110000764 | Tara Oceans TARA_R110000764 (sample SAMEA4398111) | marine metagenome | biome: Polar Biome; feature: [SRF] surface water layer (ENVO:00010504); material: water (ENVO:00002006), including particulate matter (ENVO:01000060) such as... | depth 5 m | reverse complement strand
CACCCTAAGGTGGTTTTGTTTTGTGGAGCCGGAGGGTCTAGAACCTTGCTCTTTAAACGCCTATGAATAGGGGTTTAAAGAGCTTATAGTTTTTATACTCACCGAATAGGTGACTTTTTAACAACCCGAACAGATTTTTCGCTGTAAATAATTAAAAATTTACGCTAGATGTGCTTCTACCCCAAATAAACTATTGATGCATTTTGGCACTAAAAAATTATAAGAGTTGACAGTAATTGGTTATGATATCTACCATTCACCATCTTTTTATTTTAGAGGAAAATGCAGTAATTAATCAAACTGCACTTAAATAGATTACTCATCTCTGCCCAGTAGAACGTTAGGGTTATAATATTTTGGATTTTTACAAACAGTTTGAGTCCCGTAAAAGGTCAATTAACGAAACTACTAAAAGAGACCATGAACAGGACAGCCTCTAAAAAGGTATTTTATATTTTAGAAATGGTACTGTAATTCGGCCCTATTTTGGCACTTTCCCTATTTCCTAAATCAGTATCACTAGATGGGGGCTTTATAAGGTTATTAGTTTGAAATAGTGCTAATTATACTATCCAGTTGTGGCAATAATGCACTGCAAAAAATAAGGACTCAATACCATGTTTTAAATAAGCTCGTCTTTCTCCAATGACTTTTTCAGCTTAGTTTGATTTTCCCAGAACCTGTCTTTTATTTTTTGCATAATGGCCTCAAAATCGGGATGACTTTTTAAAGGTTTAATCAAAGGTTCATCTTCAATTAATAAAAACCAATACAGATAATTCTCTGTTTCGGAAAATATTCTAAGCTGTTCGATAGCCTCATTGATTTTTCCTTCATAAGCGTATTTCCAAACCAGATTCACACTTCTATAAATGGATTGATCATTTTTACAGTACTCTGAGAAATCGTTAAATAGTTTCTCAGCTTTAGTATCTAAACCCATTTTCTTATAGACCAGTGCAATTTTGACGTTTTCCTGTAGATAAATATCCAGTCCCTTTGCTTCCCTGGTTTCGACAAATTTTTTAAAATAGAAATAGGCACTGTCATAATTTTCCTCGATGTAGTACAACTTCCCTATGTCCTGTAAAATATCGAGCCTAGTCGTATCCTTATTCCATTCCTCAATCAGCAAATTCCTGGTACGCTCAATATTACCATCCTTGGCGAACAGTATAAATGCCTTTAGGTGCGGAGCAAAATAGTTTTCAGCGTTATAATCCAACGACTTATTGATATAAATTAAGGCTTCATCTGCAAATCCTGATGACACTAGCGCATTACTTAGCTGTAAATAAGTATAGCTCTGAGTGAAGGAATCACTCGCTACATTTAGCTGGACCCCTTTTAATGCGTACTCTAGGTACTTGTTGGTATTGGGAACCATGTGAGAATAAAATTCCGCAAGCATTTGCACCGCCAAAGATGAATTAGGGTTGTACTCCAGTGCCTTGTTAAGATGGGGCAAGGCCAATTTGTACTCCTTTGTTTGTATGTAGTAAAATGCCTTGGCGACTAGGCTTTCGGCAGATTTTGAATCATAAAGTAAAGCTTTATCCGCAAAGCTATTAATCTTTTCGGTGTATTGCTTTTCGAGTTGGGACATTTCGAGCAGATAGTATGAAATAGCGATGTTGGCATAGGCCAAGGCAAACTCCGGATCCTGCTCTATAGCTTTTTCAAATAATGAAATGGCCTTTTCCAAACCTTCATTAGTGCGCGAATAATAAGGATCCAATGCTTGTAGGTAGTAGTCATAGGCCAATAGATTGTCAGTTGGTTTTTTTTCAATTTGCTCCAATTCGGCCGGTGTTACGACGGCTGCAATGGCATCCGCGATTTTTTTGGCCACATCGTTTTGTAAAGCAAAGATGTCTACTACTTCCCGATTGTATTGTTCCAACCAAATTGGGGTGTCCGATGAAGCTTCGATCAATTGAATATTGAGTAACACCTGATCACCGATTCGTTGGCCGCTACCTTCTACCAAGTAGTTCACATCAAGTTCTTCGGCAATCTCTGGAATGCCCTTCTCGGTTTTTCTGTACTTTTCTACCGAGGTTCTACTGATGACCCGCAAGTCTTCAATTTTCTGAAGGTTGTTTAATGCAGATTCCATCAACCCGTTTACAAAATAAAGATTGGTGGAATCGCTGCTCTCATTTTTAAAGGGCAATACTGCGATGGATTTTTCAATTTCCAATTGGTGAACCTTATCGTTTTTACTAAAAATTAAAAAGGAAATAACCAGAAGTATAACAGATGTTACAGCAATAAGCGGCAATTTGTATAGCTTCAAATAGTTTGGCTTAACCTGTTCGATTTCTACTTGTACATCACTTTTTCCAACTTCGCCAGGGGAATATCCGTACTGTTCACGAAAGCATTTAATGAAATAGGAAGTGCTTCCAAAACCTACTTGATATGAAATTTCCGAAACCGTTGAAGCATCTTCCTTTAACAGATTCATTGCTTCTATAAGACGGACTTGACGTATAAACTGGCTTGCAGAAAGCTGTGTCTGTTTCTTGATCTTCCGGAGCAGGTTGGATCGGCTCATGTGCGTAGCTTCCGCAAGTTCGGACACCCCAAATTGATCGTTGGCCAAATTCTCCAGAATTATGGCTTCCGCTTGTTCGATAAAGGTTGGTTTTTTGGGCGATGGATTTGACATGATGTTTTTTGCTGGCTCTAAATTAGGGAAAATCTAGAGAATTATGCGTTAACCCTGCAGTCATTGATTTACCGGATAAAGCATCTTTTGCATCATAAGTTACATCGTTGCGCCATAATTTTCATGGCCTCCTGAAACTTTACATAGTTCTCCGCATAGCTCATACGGGTTGCTTCAAGTTCGATGGCATCTTTGTACCAACAAAAATCATAACAAAACAATTTAAAATAATAATTATGAAAACATCAATCATAAGAACAGCAACGGAATCAAGAACAGGACAGTATTTCTCATCCTTTAGTAGCAGCAAAAGGGCGCAGTGGGCACAATACAGAAACTTCAGCAGATAATCTGAATCAAAAAAAAGTAAACAATCTATAAAAACAAATAACGCATGAAAGCATCAATCACAAGAACCGCAACGGAATCTAGAAGGCTCACCTTTCTTACCCATGTAAAGGATAGCAAGAGAATCCATTGGTCAAATTCCAGACCTTACCTTCATTTAGAAGCCTAGTTTGTTGGTTTGGAAAAAGGGTTAGGCCCTAATCAAAGTCTATTCCTTACCATAACAAAATTATAACAATAATTAAAAATGTAATTATTAAATCGAAGATTCACGAATACCTATTAAAATTAAATAACAAAGACATGAGTAAAACAATCAAAAAACAAGCTAAGTTAAAAGTGGCGTGTGCTGCCTTTACTTTAATATCTGCACTAGCATTTGCACAAAACAATTCTAACACTCTAAACAGCTTTAACCGAGATGGTTTTATGTTCGAATTTGGTCTAGGTGGTGGTATAATCAGTATAAAAGATAGTGCTGGAACCCAAGGTTTTGATGATACCCAAGGCGGTGGCACTTTTCCTGAATTAAAGTTTGGCTATATGCTAAGCAACCGTTTAGCCGTTACCGTTTCTGCACCTGGAATGATTTACACGCTTAATGATAACGACAGGCACTTTGGAGGCATTATACCTTCTGTTCAGTACTGGGTAAAAGACCGGTGGTGGATACATGGTGGTGCCGGTTTAGCCTTAGATGGCCCTGCCTTATATGATATTGAAGATAAAATAAATGACGATTGGAATACGGGTTTAGCTGTTATGGCGAGCACGGGTTACGAAGTGTACAGAAAAAACAAATTTGCCTTAAACGTCCAATCCAAATTACTCCTGGGTGGTGTAAAGCTAGATAATAATAATGACAGAGAGGTGGTGCAATTTAGTTTAGGAATTGGCTTTAGCTGGTTTTAATCATTTGCACCGCCAAAGGGTATAATACCCCCAAGGCTTGCCTCGAAATTAAAAGTCCGTTTCCTACGAATGCATTGCGGGCTTGCCCCGAGGTCGTTTACTAAAGAAAAAATAATAGCAATAATCAAAAAAAATATAATCATGAAATCAAAGATTCACGAATACCTATTAAAATTAAATAACATAATCATGAATAAACCATTTAGAATTATCACATTAAGAACCTTGGGATACATTTCATTAGGCCTTCTTTTACTTACGACCGCATGTGGTCAAACAAGCAGTAAATCCAAAACCGAAGTAACCACCAGTACCGAAACCAAGTCGGTAGTTGATGCACCAGAAATGGATATTCAAACAGCGATACTATCGGACAATCTTGAAGCTGTTAAACAGCATATTTCGGCAGGAACAGATTTGAACAAAAAAGACCCTATGACCGGGGCCACACCACTAATCACTGCCGCAAGCTTTGGAAAGCATAAAATTGCGCAAGCCCTTATTGATGCCGGTGCGGATTTATCGGCTAAAAATAACGATGGTGCAACAGCTTTGCATACGGCCGCATTCTTTTGTAGAGTCGAAGTCGTACAGACGCTCATTGATGCCAAAGCCGATAAATCCGCTAAAAACAATTTTGGTATGACACCAAGGGAAAGTGTTATGGGGCCATTTGCAGAAATAAAACCTATTTATGAAATGCTTCAGCAACAATTAGGGCCTATAGGTTTACAAATTGAGTTGACGGAAATCGAAAAAACCCGTCCAGTCATAGCACTGATGTTGCAATAATCGATTTAAAATTAAACATGATGAAAACTGAAAGAAGATATGATATTGATTGGTTAAGGGTTATTGCCATTGGCTTGTTGCTCATTTATCACATCGCCATTGTATTTCAACCTTGGGCCATGTTCATTGGCTTTATCAGAAGCGATGAATTTCTAGAAGGTTTATGGAAACCAATGACCATGTTAAACGTCTGGCGGATTCCACTTTTGTTCTATGTCTCGGGTATGGGTCTCTATTTTGCCATGCGCAAGAGAGATTGGAAGCAATTGCTTCTGGAACGGACAAAGCGTATTCTTTTACCCTTCGTCTTTGGCTTTGTAGCTATAACCACCTTACATATGTATATTTTTCAGACGTATTATGATATTCCGTTGGGCTATTATTCGCATGTAGGGCATTTATGGTTTCTAGGGAATATTTTTGCATACGTCCTGCTGTTACTGCCCTTATTTTTCTATCTGAAAAAGAACGAGAATGGAAGATTTAAAAACGGCTTGTCCAAATTCATGAGTAATCCTATTGGGCCTTTGTCGATTTCTTTATTTTTTGTATTTGAGGCCTTGCTGGTAAAACCACCATTGTTCGCTTTGTATGCGGAGACATGGCATGGTTTTTTCTTTGGATTGCTCGCTTTCTTTTTCGGTTTTCTTTTTATGTACAGCGGTAAAACCTTCTGGCAGACCGTTTTAAAATGGAGGTATTTATACCTTGGTATAGCAGCCGTTCTGTATGGCATTAGATATTTTGAGTTCGCAACTGAGGCTCCCGGTTATCTTACGGCCATAGAAGCCAATTGTTGGATTTTCGGAGTTTTTGGGCTGGGTTATAAATACTTGAACAGACCAAGTAAAATCCTAAGTTACCTAAGCCAGGCAGCATATCCGGTGTACATTATTCATATGTTCGTACTGTATATAGGGGCTATGCTCATATTACCTTTGGAAATGCCCACAGTGCTAAAATTCATTGCTATTACTGCCTTTACCGGTATTGTTTGCTATCTTTTATACGAGTTTGTTCTTCGGAGAGTTGTTTTTTTAAGACCTTTTTTCGGATTAAAATGGACATCAAAAAAATCGAAAGATCAAAACTTCACTCCCCCGATATAAATTTAGAATAGTATTGTAAGGCTGAAATACTTAATAAGAGAATAACTCTTGAAATCCATAAATTAATATGAAGATCTTTCGAAAAATACGGTTTAAACTATTGGGTGAAAATAAGACTAGACAATATGCACTATATTCCATAGGTGAAATAGTGCTGGTTGTCATCGGAATATTAATTGCCTTACAAATTGACAATTGGAACCAGTCCAGAAAAGATGACAATGCTTTAAAGGAGTATTTAGTAAAAATCAAGTCCCACACTTCGGAAGATCTTCGGCAACTAGAGGAGATAACGCGGGGTAGGGCACAAATAGCCGATTTCTGCAAAAAGGCCCGTACAAGTATCTTAGATAAGACAGAAGATGAGAATTTCCATATCTTTAAGATAAGTGGTCTTGCCTTTGCGGATTTTTATTTTAAACCGAATACAGGCGGATATGAGGCTCTTAAAAATTCCGAATATTTTGGAAAGATTAATAATACCCCGTTGGATTCGCTATTGACCAAATACCATAGTTTAGTAGAAGTCATTGCCGAAAACGAGAAAAGTTATAACGATTATATGGTAGATCAAGAGGCCTATCTTTCTACCCAGTTCGATCTATCGTTAATTTTAGCGTCCGCTGTTATGTCACAAGATGCCTTAAGTATGAGGGCAACGCCACAATCCGAGTACGATGAGGCCTTTAAGCAATATACGGTGTCCGCTCCTTACCGAAATGTTATTAGTTTGGCGGCCTTTCAATTTGATGAAATGATCAATCAGTATAATCAATTAGGAGCTATTGGACAAAGCGTTAGCAATGAAATAAATGCAATGATCACCGTTGATTAAATTTAAAAGACTTCTTTACCAAACTCTAGCACTAAAAAAATGACCAAGAAAAAAACAAAACAAATAACCAAATTCTTTCAGAAAAATATTGCTGGTAAAAAAGTATTATCACTTTTCATAATTACCAATGTAGTATATGTATTCATGCTTACTGTTACTATTCCCAAAACAATGGAATTTTCAAATGGAATGAAATTGCTTGATATGCTACCAATGGGATATGACTTCAATTATGTCGACCAGCTATTCAACACACTCGGAGAAATTGGACGTAAGACTTATTTAAGCAATCAAATACCTGTGGATATGGTTTATCCACTTTTATTTGGAATAAGTTATTGCTTAGTTCTTGCCTATTTTCTTAACAAACTCGACAAACTAAAAACGGTGTTGGCATATCTCTGTCTTTTGCCTTTATTAGCCGGAGCGATGGATTACGCTGAAAATATAGGAATCATTGCTATACTCAACAGCTATCCCGAAATAGACCATAGTACTGTAACAATAACGAGTAGTTTCAGTCTTCTTAAGAGTACGATCACGACACTCTATTTCGTGATTTTAATAATATCGCTGGGAGCACTAGGAATTAGAACTCTGAGAATAGGTAAAAGTACCAAGTCCCATTAGTGGTATGGGCTGTAAAGAATGATAACCAATTCATTGGGCAAAGGATAGCTATTGAACAACTATTTAGCACCATTGGCAGGAAAAACAAAGATGTAAAGACAATCAAAATAGCACTGTAAATAGACGTGTAGTCACCTAATAAACTTATTATGAGTAACGAACCAAAAAATCAGAAAAAAGTCTGGAAAACGATACTGTTGTTTTTGGGTATTTTGACCCTGCTAAGTACTATCTGTTATTACGCAATACTCAAGCTGAACCCTACAAGCATCTATGTCGGGGCTTTAATGATGAGCCCTGCATTATCCGCCTTTATTACATTAAAGCTAATGAAAAGACCGATTTCAAGTCTTTCTTGGGGTCTGAAAAGTTTGAAAAATTTACGCCTATCCTATTTGATTCCGGTAGCCTATATTATGATTGCCTATGTATTGATTTGGGTTTTCGGTTTTGGAAATGTGCTCAATCAGGAAACTATCACCGAGTGGTCGCAAGAATTAGGCATGGAAGGTTTCAATAGTACTATTATACTATTGACTATGATTGTTCTCTTATCTATTGTTGGTGTTGTAAAGAACATTGGTTCGACATTGGGCGAGGAAATTGGATGGCGGGGATTCTTCATCTACGAACTTCGGAAACTATTTTCCTTTGGCACTGTTTCTATAATTAGTGGCCTAATTTGGGCGATATGGCATTGGCCAATTATCTTTTTGATATACAAGGGAAGTGGAAACCTGTTGCTACACATTACAGCTTTTACTGTAATGATAGTGGCAATTTCGGTCATTTTGGCCTACTATACTTTTAAATCCAACAGCTTGTGGCCTGCGGCCCTATTTCATTCCGTACACAATATATTCATACAGAAGATTTTCACGCCGTTGACGATAACAAATGACCACACTACTTTTTGGATAGATGAATACGGACTCATGCTACCGATTATTACGACGCTATTTGCCATCTATTTTTGGCGAAAGGCGAAAGTTGAGAACCTATAGGTTTTAAGACAATAAAATGAAAAAACAAACAACCGTATTATGGTAAAGAAACAATCAAAACGAATACTCAAAATCATATTAATTATGGCAAGCATCAGCTCACTATTCTTTGTACCATGGATTTTGCTAAGATTACTGTTAACACCATTACCAGATACGGTTCAGGAACAGGTCAATGATGCCATTGGAAACGGTTTGGACGGCATGATTGTTTATGTAGACCAAGCTGGAAAGCCACCTGAGTTTTATGCCGCTGGCTGGCAGGATCGAAAAAATAAGATTCCTGCCAACCCAAAAGCTTTATTCCGGATTGCCAGCATTAGCAAGTTGTATGTTGCTGTTGCTGTAGCAAAATTAGTTAATGACAATCAGTTGTCTTTAGATAAAACGCTCGCTGATTATATGCCGGAACTGGTGGGACGAATTGAAAATGCCGATAAAATCACCTTGAGAATGATGGTGCAAAATCGGTCTGGTATTCCGAACTACACGGACTTTCCAGGTTTTTGGGTAAACGACTATTCGAAAAATACCAAAGAATCGCTCGATTTGGTCCTCGATACTCCTGCCGATTTTAAACCGGATAAAAAATATAGGTACTCAAATACCAATTATCTGTTGATTGGCGAAATCTTGGATAAAACATTGGGATATAGTCATCACCAATTTATTAAAAAAGAAATTTTAATGCCCCTCGGGCTCAACCACACCTACAGTTTGCTAAGTGAAGTGAATTTAGACGATGTAATGAGCGGATATGCCGTGGATTATGAGCCAGACCTAAAGCCCAATGATTTTGTAAGCCCTGCCGGCTCCATGGTGGCTACAGCACAGGATGTGGGTATATTCTTGAGGGCGTTGAACGACGGCTCCTTGCTCAATGATACTGAACAAGCTATCTATTCATCTATTTATATATATGAACATACAGGATTATTACCAGGTTACAGCAGTATTGCCAAGTATCACAAGGATATTGATGCTGTTGTTGTTCAATTTGTAAATACCAGTGGCGGATACTCTTGGAACGTATCAGAAAAAATTAATAATAGAATTGTAAAAATCCTGAAAAGGAGAAAGTAACCAATACCTTAAAATTAATATACTTGATAAAAAAAAACAGATACTATGGAAACAAATGCATCAAACAATACCCCCAAGCTCATGAAAACTAAATCTCATCCTTTTTGGCGCTGGTTCTGGCTCACTTTCCTTGTTGTTTCTCTTTGGTATGCATGGTATTCATTCTATGTACCTTCAAATGATATGGTTTGGAATGATGACATGGTGTCTGCTCAAAAACTTGCTGACAGTTCTGACAAAAATATATTGTTATTTTTTACCGGGGAATGGTGTTCGCCTTGTCGCATTATGAAGCGTGAAATTTTTGGAGACAAAGAAGCCATGAATGCCATTAATGCGAAAGTTATACCCGTAGAGATTAATATTTATGACCCTAATGTTGAAGAACTCGTAAAGCACTATAACATTGGCGCTACCCCAACAACAGTTTTTATTGATCCTGAAGGAAATGTAATTGATTACGCTGTTGGAAAGGTTGGGAAAACAGAATTCCTTGAAATGCTAAAAAATTTGAATTTGCCTTAATTCTAAGTAAGGTAGAAGCGCCTGATATAAAAAACGACATTATACATCTTGTAAATTACAAAAGACTAAAGACATTTCGCTTCCAAAAGCAGCCATAATAAAATTGGGTGATACTTTAGACGAAAGTTATGCAAATATCTTTTGGTTTGATGCTCAGATTATTGAAACGCTTAGACCTCAAAAAAACTAGAATTCATTTAATACAATTAACCTATAAAAATTTATTGATATTTGTTTTATACAGTTTACCAATAGGCACAATATGATCTCCAATGTAAATTCTGTTGCCTTCTACACTACGTATATGCTTTTTTGCAACTGCAAAAGACTTATGAACTTGAAGAAAATCATTGTCTGAAAATAATTGGATCGTATCCGATATTTTTTCTCGGATGCTGATGATGCCATCAGTAGTAATAACTTTGGTATAGTTGCCAGAAGCTTCAATAAATAGTATGGAATCTATAGCTACCTGAACATGACTATTATTTTGCTTTAAAAAAATATGCTTTCCTTCAGGCTTGATATTCTGCTGCCTTCCCATACTTAGTGTACTAATGGTCGAAGACGTTACTTTATTAATAGCACTCAAAAAACGTTCTAAACTAAAAGGTTTTAACAAGTAATCTACAACGTTTAATTCGTAGCTTTCAATTGCGAATTCACTGTAGGCGGTCGTGACAATAACTTTAGGAGGTGATGATAAGGTTCTTAAAAATTCAAATCCTTTTAACTTGGGCATATTTATATCTAAAAAGATTAGGTCAACTTGATGTCTATTCAAATACTCAAGCGCTTCCAAAGCGCTATAACAGTTTTTCTGCAACTTCATATGCGGAAGCATTTCACAATATTCCATGATAATCTTATGGGCTATATGTTCATCATCTATGATTAGATATCTCATTATTTTAATTTTAGAGATAGTTTAACTGTATAACTAGTTGTGTTTACGTCAAAAGAAAGAACATGCTTATTTGGATAAACTAGCTCTAATCTTCTCTTTAAGTTTTTTAAACCAATACCTTCTGTATTGGGTGTTTGTTGTAATTCAAAATTATTTTCAATTATGAAATTTACGTTATTATCCTTTTCGGTTAAGTTAATATGGATATACGCGTCTTTTTCTAAATTTTCCAAGCCATGCTTAAAAGCATTCTCTACTAGAATAATAAATAGTAAAGGCATAATTTTAGCTTGCGGATTCTCAATTTCAGAATTAAATTGAACATCAGACTTTTTATGATAGCGTATTCCTTGAAGTTCAATATAGTTTTTTAAGTAATCTAATTCTTGTTTGAGGCTAACCCAATCTTTTTGGCCCTCATAAATACTATATCGCATCATATCAGAAAGTTTAAGTACCATTTCCCTTTCCTTAGAATCTTTTTCCATCAATCCATACAAATTGTTGAGCGTATTGAAGAAGAAATGTGGGTTTACCTGACTTTTTAAATGCAGTAATTCTGTTTTTTCTTTTTCATTCTTTAATCGAATAATTGATTTGATCTGTTTAAAAACCCAGTGGGCAATTGTAATGATCAAGAGAATAAAGTACAATACAACAAACTCAGCAAACCCTTCTAATTTACCAAAAGTGTCATTAAAGATTACAATGACTAAACCTATAATTACAAGGAATATCTTATAAACCCTGTTTATAATTTTCTTTTTTCTATCTGAAATTTTCAACTTCATAGGTCAAGATTAATTAAATAAAATTCCTCCTACAAATTAGTTGACAAACAATAGATACACAGGGATGAACACCTACTTAGTTGGGATAAAGTACGTTTGTACCCTTCTTAAGTTGTTGTATCACGCTTAACATGAGATGTGTCACTTTTTGTTTTTTATAATTAAGGCCCACTATAAGTTTGCCTCAATCAATCGAAAAACGAACAATATGGAACTTAGAATTGACAATCTATCAAAAACGTATTCAAACGGGATTAAAGCTTTACAAAACATTTCACTAGATATACCAACAGGCATGTTTGGTCTATTAGGCCCAAATGGTGCAGGCAAGTCTACGTTAATGCGAACTATTGCAACTCTGCAAGAAGCCGATGCTGGTTCCATTGACCTTGGAGACATCGATGTATTAAAACAAAAAAATGAATTGCGGCAGGTATTAGGTTATTTGCCACAACAATTTGGTTTGTACCCAAAAATATCTGCCGAGGTATTACTTAATCATTTCGCAGTGCTTAAAGGCATCACTAATAAAAACGAACGTAAAGAATTGGTGAAGGCACTGTTATATAAAACCAATTTATATGAGGTGCGACAACAAAACCTTAAAGGATTTTCTGGTGGCATGAAGCAACGTTTTGGTATTGCCCAAGCCTTACTTAACAATCCGAAGTTACTTATTGTAGATGAACCAACAGCAGGATTGGATCCTGTAGAACGCAATCGGTTTTACAATGTTCTAAGCGAGCTTGGGGAACATACCGTGGTTATTTTATCCACGCACATTGTTGACGATGTCAAAGAACTCTGCACAAATATGGCCATTATTAATCAAGGTCAAGTATGCTTAAAAGGGCAGCCGTTACAAATACTAGAAGGCCTAAAAGATAAAGTCTATAAAAAAACAATCGAAAAATCAGAATTGAACTTATATAAAGAAAATTATCAGGTCATCAGTGAACGATTATTTCTTGGAAAACCAACCATTCATATCGTAAGTGATACGAATCCAGGAGACGGCTTTTCGCTTATTAATGCCGAATTAGAGGATGTCTATTTTTCGGAAATATTCAATAATACTAACCTTAAATCTAATTAGTTATGTGGTATACTATTTTTAAGTTCGAAATACAATACCGAATTAAACGACCGGACACCTATGTATTCTTCCTTTTTCTATTTCTATTTTCAATTGTTGGTGTTGACTTTATTTTTCAAGGTTCAGACATGGGGTTGATGAAAAATAATTCACCCATAGTGATTGCAAAAACTATGGGAGCCATTACCGGTATATTTATGATTTTAGCGTCAATGATAATGGGCGTTTCCGTACTAAGGGATTTTGAATACAATATAGAATCATTGCTATTTTCTGCACCAATCAACAAAAAAGATTATTTACTAGGTCGTTTTTTAGGATCGTTTGCAGTTTTGCTATTTGCATTTACAGGTATTTTATTTGGCATGATGCTAAGCGAATTTATGCCATGGCATAATCCAGAAGATCTATTAGGGTTTAATGCCATTGTTTATATAAAGACATTTTTAATGGTAACGTTACCAACGTTGTTTTTTGGAGCTTCGTTATTTTTTGTTACAGGTGCTTTAAGCAGAAACCTGGTGGTAGTCTATACCCAAGGTATTATTTTATTTGTGATTTTTATGCTAACCAAAGCTATCACTAATGAATTTTGGCAAGCCATTCTAGATCCATTTTCGCTAACAACAACCACTTTTGCGACAAAGTCCTGGTCAGCGTTAGAAAAAAGTACCCAAGAGCTTCCTTTTGTTGGAGCACTGCTGTATAGCAAACTATTTTGGATGTCTCTAGGAATACTGGCGCTAATCTATGGGTATAAAAAATTCAATTTTAATGTTGTTAAAGAAAAGCGATCAAAGAGAAAGCAAGTTGAAAAATTAGTTGCTAAAAGCACTAGTGTTGTTAGTGATATAGAAATTCCAGAAGCTACAAAGCAATATGGATTACTTTCAAAATGGAATCAATTAAAACAGTTTTCTTGGTTTTACTTTATCAGTATTTGCAAGCAAGCTTCATTTTGGGGAATTGTTATTTGTGGGATGATTATCATTCTCATTAATTCCGTAAATCTTGGAACTGTATATGGTGTTGATAGCTATCCAGCAACCTATTTTATTGTTGAAGAACTCAAAGAAACATCTATTTATTTCTTCATCATAATTTTAGTGTTTTATTCAGGTGAATTGGTATGGAAAGAGCGAGGTGCTAAATTAGATTTGATCTATGACGCAACACCAATGTCTAATTTTATCAAACTAATGGGTAAATACCTTGGATTAAACGCAGTGTATGTAGTATTAATGCTCGCACTAATTGGTTCAGGAATTCTATTTCAAACATTAAGTGGGTATTACAAATACGAATTCCAAGTCTATTTTTATGGTTTCTTCTTAGAGATTTTACCGTTTTTAGCACTGTATACATGCATTGCATTTTTTATTCAATCTGTTGTAAACCATAAGTTTATAGGCATCATGTTGGTGATTATATATTTTATAGCCAATGTTGCTTTAGGTTTATTCGGGTTTGATCACGATTTATATTTTTTCGGAGGCAGTGCTTTAGGAACGTATTCTGATATTAATGGTTATGGTCATTTTTTAAAACCCTATCTGTTAATTAAATCATATTGGTTTCTCTTCGGAATACTATTACTTATTATTGGATCTTTGGTAAACGTAAGAGGTACTGAAACCAATTTAATGCAACGAGTAAGAGCTAGCAAAAACAGATTGAGCAAGCCGCTTTTTAAAGTTGCTTCTATGGTCTTTTTAGTAATTATATTCATGGGAAGTTTTATCTTTTACAATACGAATATTTTAAACACCTATTGGACCAATACTAAAGCAACTGAATTTAGAGTAGCTTATGAAAAGGAACTCAAACAGTTTGAATATATACCACAGCCCAAAATAGTAGATGTGAATTTAAAAGTGGAATTGTATCCTTCATCAAGAGATTATACTGCGGATGGGTATTATATATTAAAAAACACCAATGCGCAACCCATTAATGAGATTCATATTCAGAAACTAATTGAAGAGAATATTACATTAGATGCTGTCACTTTTGATGGAGGCGCAACAAAAAATAATACATACGCTACCTACGGTTATACCATCTATCAGTTGCATTGCCCTTTGAATCCTAGAGATTCAATTAAAATGAACTTTAAGCAATCATTTACTACGAATGGATTTGAAGCAGGTAATTCAAATGCTAATATTGTTGAAAATGGAACATTCTTTAACAATAAAGACTTTCCAACATTAGGTTACAATAGAAAATATGAGCTAAGTGATAGGGATGAACGTTCAAAATATAATTTGCCTGAAAGAACGAATAGAGCTAATAGAAATGACCCTAAAGAATTAGTTAATGCAAGATCTGGTAGTGATTCTGACGGTATTCATTTTGAAATGGTCATAGGAACAGAAATTAACCAAACAGCATTGGTTCCTGGGAATTTATTGAGGGAGTGGACAGAAAATAATCGTAATTATTTTCATTATAAAATGGAAATTCCAATGATTGATTTTTACTCAATTGTTTCAGCAATGTATGACATAAAAAAAGACAATTGGATTTCAAAATCTGATGCTTTTTCGAAACAAGTAGATCTGGAAATTTACTATCATAAAGGTCATGAGTATAACATAGATAGAATGATGACGGCTATGAAAGCCTCATTAGATTACTATAGCACGAGTTTCAGTCCGTATCAATATGAACAGTTACGTATCATGGAGTTTCCGCGTTATGCGCAATTTGCACAATCATTTCCGGGTACTGTTCCATTCTCAGAATCCATAGGTTTTGTTTTAGATATAGATGATGAAACTGATGTAGATATGGCATTTTATGTGACTGCACACGAAATTGCCCACCAATGGTTTGCTATGCAAGTAGAAGCCGCAAATGTAAAAGGGCAATACTTTATTTTGGAAACGCTTTCTCAATATGCAGCCATGATGGTTTTAAAAGCACACTATCCAAAAGTAAAGGTTCAGCAATTTTTAGAGTTGCAATTAGAGAAATACGAAGAAGGCAAACTCAGAGAATCTGGAGCAGAACCAACGCTAGCTTTAGTAGATAATCAAGACTATATTTATTATGCTAAAGGTGCCATTAACATGTATCAATTTCAAAAGGCAATAGGCGAGGAGCAGGTCAATAAAGCTTTAAGACGCTTTTTGGAAGATTGGAATACTACAAACGGTAAGCTAAAAATGAATACCAATCGCTATGCCACCAGTCAAGACTTGTTGGGCTATTTTAGAGCGATTACACCAGATTCGTTACAGTATGTAATAGTTGATTTATTTGAAAGTGTTACGCCTGTAGAATTGTAATTTCTTGCCTTATGGCACTTTATCAGGTTGCGAAATTAAGATTGAACATCTTATAAAATTATAGTTTATTACTAGGTCCATGAATACCAAACTAAATAACTAGCAATGAATTTGCTGAAACGGAAGGTCAGAGAAGTACTATTTGTAAAAATAGTAATGACCAGAGTAAACACTAATTTTACGGCCCGAGCCCGATAGCTATCGGGGGAGGTGAGGGAAATAGGTATAGGAGGAAACTTTATTTCTATTTACGCTAAAACCTTCAATCGTGCGTCTATGTATTTTTCCTTTCAGTATTTAAAATCAATGTGTTTCTTTGTATATCAATGAATATCAGTACAAAAACACTCAAAAGTAATAGAACAAACGCCCTTTATTGGAAATGCCAATTATTAGGATGGTGTACGGTTTCTATTTATTGGGCATACACGGTTTATACCAGGGATAACTATGGGGTGTATTACACTTTCTGTAATTATGTTTTGGATGTTGCCATCGGAATTTTCCTTACCCACATGTACAGAACATATGCTTTAAAGGAAAATTGGAGTCAATTACCCATTAAAAAGCTGCTTGTTCGTGTAATTCCCAGTATACTTTTATTGGCTTTTTTATATGTGCTTTTAAACAATTTGAAGTGGTATGGTTACTGGACCTTCATCGCAGAAGAAGATAAGGATATATGGGTGTCGCTTCTTTATTGGGACCCCATATTACTTACCGGTTTACGGTTAATGTCTATCTGGATTTTAGCGTATCATCTGTATCATTATTATCAAAAAGAAGTTGTAACGGCAAGAGAATATGCTCAACTTTCCTTAGTGGCGAAACAAGCACAATTAGATAATTTATCGGCTCAACTAAACCCACATTTTTTATTTAATTCCTTGAATTCCATAAAGTCCTTAATTGTTGAGAACCCTAATGTAGCCAGACGTGGGATAGACTTATTATCCGACTTATTACGTTCCTCTTTATATGAAAAAGATAAGGACCTAATTTCAGTAAAAAACGAAATAGCTTTAGTAAATGATTACATAGAGTTGGAAAAACTTCGTTTTGAAGAACGATTGGAAATAGACATTACTCTTGATAAGACGTTAGCCCATTTTAAAATTCCAACCTTGAGCATCCAGTTATTGGTTGAAAATGCCATTAAACACGGAATTGACAAAGTTATTGAAGGTGGGCAAATAACTTTGAAAATTGGTAAGGACGGAGATCAAGTCTATATACAAGTTCAAAATCCAGGAAAATTAACTGATACTAAACCTGCAAAAGGTTTAGGTTTAATGAACTTAAAGAAACGCCTGGAGCTTCAATATAATAAAGAGGCTTCTATTACTTTAGAAGAAATAGCTAATAATATAGTACAAGCGACTATACTAGTACCCTATAAAACAGATGAAAACATATAAAGCGGTTATTATCGATGATGAACGTTTAGCGCGAGAAGAGGTAAAACGTGCTTTAAAAAAATATCCGGAATTTATCGTTGTTGGAGAGGCAAACAATGTGGATGCGGCCATAAAATTGATTGCGAATGAAGATCCAGACCTATTGTTTTTGGACATACACATGCCTGAAAAGTCAGGATTTGATTTATTAGAAGAATTAACCACCGTTCCAGAAGTTGTTTTTACAACTGCGTATGACCAATACGCTGTAAAAGCTTTTGAGTTGAATGCATTAGATTATTTGGTTAAACCTTTACGGGAAGAACGCTTTGCAAAAACCATAGAAAAAGTAAAACAGGAGTTGGCAGAGAAGGCAAAGGTGTCACAAGATGTTTTGCCCATGCATAAAAAGATTTTTATTAAAGACGGCGAAAAATGTTATTTCATTCCAATTTCTGATATCTATTATATTGAATCGATGGATAATTATGCGCGCCTATACTTTGGTGGTAAAAAGGCTATGATCAAACGTTCATTAAATCTACTTGAAAAAAAGTTAGATACCACCGTGTTTTTTAGAGCCAATAGGGGGCAAATTATCAACACACATTTTATTAAAGAAATTCACCCGCATTTTAATAATAAGCTACACATCATCTTGATTTCTGGTGAAAAGATTGAAGTTTCAAGCCGACAGTCTGTTAAGTTTAAAAACTGGAATAGCTTATAATTGATTGGTTTGTAAATTAATTTTACGCTTATTTTCTTTTATTCACGTTCCTGTACTTTCCCTTTACACATTTATATATTCATCATTTCTTTGCTTCATAGATAAAATTTTAATTAAAAAAATAGAACGATGTGTAACTTCAAAAATAATTATCACCTACCTGTAATTCTAATTGTTTTGATCATTATGGGACTATATTCATGCACCAATGACACCTTAAAAATCGCTGCGCAACCTACTTTATCCGATTATTCCGTTGGAGAAAAATGGATCTGGAAGTATAAAGGTGTTACCACCGAAGGCGAGGTACGTTCAGAGGGAGAAGATACAAGAGAAGTAGTTATTGCAGATGGTGTTTTGGGGATGACAATGGGTAATGATACGATTCCAATAACAGACATTGTAAAACCGGAAGAAAGCGAAACGCCAAGATATGACTGGCCTTTGGAAGTGGGTAAAAAGTGGAAATATGAAAAAAATTGGACAAGTCAAGATGGTACCACAGGAAAGCAAAGTCAAGATGTCGAGGTTTTATCCTTTAAAGAAGAAACGGTAGAAGCAGGAACGTTCATGGCCTATACGATTCAATACAAAGGTGTAATAACAAATTCGAGAGGGTATAATGCCAAAACGGATGAAGTTTGGTTGTATGCTCCAGCTGTAAAAAATTTCATAAAACTTACCCAAACTCAAGATGACTTTTTATACGAAGAGGAGTTAAAGCAGTATTCAAACTAAAATGAAAATCGAGTATTTTCCCACTGCACTTTAAAAAAGGAAACAATGAAAAAAACATTCTTGATAGTATTTCTAATTCTAATTCATCTTACTTCTTTTGGACAAGAATTTAACTTTAAAAAAGTACAAGCGTCCAATGCAAAGGCCCTTGCAAATCAAATGCAAGCCTTAGCGGCATCTTATCCGCTAAAGGAGTTATCAGGTTTGGACTTGATCAAGGTTCAGATCGTAAGTGGAAAATATGACGATGCCATAGCAACTATCGAGAAAGAAATTAAGGACAAGCCAAAAACGGAACAGATATATATAAATTTATATCACCAGTATGCTAAAGCAAAACTCACACCTAACTTTCCTGTGGCCTTTAAAGAATTATATAAATCCTATGTGACAAAGGCCGATGATTTTCAGGTACTGAATTTAGATGACACATTAATTGCCAGAGATGGTACAGACTATTTTATTTCTGATTTTGAACGTACGTATGAGAATATAACTGCTGAAACGATTTCGAATGAAACTGCACAAAACTTAATCCACAAATATTTCTTAAAAAAGGTTTATGAATCCACCAGAGATTTGTTTTTTCAAGCAATACAGCAAGACCATAAACGCAGATATATTATAAATGATAGCATAATAGTGCCAATGAAAGATGGTGCAGAAGTTTCCGTAGTAGTGGTTGAAAGAAAAGAGACTATCAAAGCTAAGAAACCTGCCATCTTAATTGCTTCTATTTACGCAGGCACCAATGAGACTGGGGCTATGTTATCAGCCTCAAAAGGCTATGTTGGAGTGATAGCCAATACAAGGGGAAAACGATTGAGCAGAGGTGAGATAAAGCCTCTTGAATATGAAAATATGGATGTTTATGAAGTGATTGATTGGATTAGCAAGCAGCCTTGGTCCAATCAAAAAGTAGGTATGTACGGTGGTAGTTATAACGGATTTACCCAATGGGCATCCATGAAACATAAAGTGCATCCAGCTTTAAAAACCATTGTTCCCATGGTAGCCATTGCACCCGGAATTGATTATCCAATGGAAAATAATGTCCTGCATAATTATTCCTACTCTTGGAATTTTTATGTGACCAATAATAAGTTCCTGGATTTTAAAGCTTCACAAGATTTTAATCGTTGGAATACTTTAAAAAACAAATGGTATACCTCTGGGGTTGCCTTTAATAAATTGGATAGCTTGGATGGACATGTAAATAAATTATGGAATACCTATATGGAGCATCCCAGTTATGATAATTTCTGGAAAAAAATGATTCCTTACAAACAGGAATTTGTAAAAATCAACATTCCAATTCTGACCATAACAGGCTATTATGACGATTCTCAAATAGGAGCCCTATATTATTATGACCAGCATACTAAGTATGTAAAAAATCCAAATCACTATGTATTGGTAGGACCTTACGATCATTGGACGGCACAAACCCAACCTCAGGAGTTCTTAAGGAATTATAAATTAGATAAAACCGCCTTAATTGACATTAGATATGACTTGGTTTATCAATGGTTCGATTACATCTTAAAAGGTAAAGAAAAACCAAATATTCTAAAGGATAAAGTGAATTTTCAGGTAATGGGAACCAATACATGGATGCACAAACCGAGTTTAAGTGCCATGACCAATGATACCTTGACTTTTCACTTAAGTGATGCTAAAACGGATGATTTTTATGCGCTTAAATCTAAATCGAATGCTTCCAAAATTAGCTTAACCGTTGATTTTAAAGATAGAGAAAGCATGACCAACACAGGTTATTATCCTTGGCCTTTAGAAAAGGAAAGCATCAATTTAAAGGATGGATTGCTTTTTAAATCGGAATCCTTAGAGGAGGATGTGATTATAAATGGATCCTTTCTCGGGAATCTAGAATTTACTATAAATAAAAAAGATGTTGATTATTCCGTTATCCTATATCAGTTAACGCCAGAAGGAAATTATTTTCATTTAAGCTATTATATTGGTAGAGCGAGTTATGCTCATGATAGGGAGCACAGACAATTGCTAACTCCCAATAAAAAGGTACAAGTGTCCTTCAACAATTCTAAACTAATCAGTAAAAAACTACAAAAAGGAAGTAGGATGGTAGCAGTGGTCAATGTAAATAAAAACAATAATGCACAACTTAATTATGGAACGGGGAAGGAAGTGAATGAAGAAAATATTAAAGATGCGGAAGTCCCGTTAAAAATTATATTTTCAGGTAATAGCAGTATTTCCTTACCGGTTTGGTACTCCCAGAAGGAATAATCAAATTCTTATTAGTATTTTATTGGCAAAAAAAGCCTGTTCGATTCTCCTTTTGGCTGTTTTTTTCCGTGGAGGGGCTGCAGGGTTGCACTTATTGATCGAAGCAAAATTAACGATGTGGTGAGTTCCATAGTAAAGATATTTGAGAAAAGGAGCCCCAAAGAATAATTTAATGGATTTGGTATCATCTCACAAATGGTTATGGAATAGAGTGAAGTCCATGACCTTTACTTCCTGTTTTTCGATATCTAGGTTTAAGGCCTTGAAAAATTTATTTTAAAAATGAGTATCATTCATATGCATAGAAGTTAATATGTAATCCAAATTGATTACTTGTTTCTATGGCATTTCAAGCTTTAGAAATATTTGCAAGGTTCTCCCATATATCGTTAAATAAACTATATGGTTTTTGTAAATTTAGCTTTGAATAATGCCTGTAATCGATAAGAAATCAATAGCTGTCTTGCCATTTGTTAATTTGAGTAATGATATTAACAATGTATATTTCTGCGATGGCTTAACCGAAGAAATAATTAACGCCTTAGCATCTATAAAGGTATTATTAGTGACCTCTCGTACTTCTTCCTTCTATTTTAAAAACAAAAAAGTAACCTCTAAAGAAATAAGGGAAAAACTAAAGGTGGCTACATTTATAGAAGGCAGTGTAAGGACATCCAAAAATAAAATGCGCATTACTGTGCAAATGATTGATGCTTTGGACGACTTTCATTTCTGGTCAGAAACTTTTGATAGAAATCCTGAAAATATTTTTGAAATTCAAGATGAAATCAGTCTGTTTATCGCAGAGAAATTACGCGAACACATAGGGCATCTGGAAATCGAAGATAAGCTAGTAGAAGCTATTGATGTACCTGTAGCTATTTATAGAGAATATTTGAAAGGAAGGTACTACATGATGAGACTAGATTATAAAAACTCTATAAAGGGTGTCAATATCTTAAAAGAAGTAATTCATAAGTCACCCAATTTTTCAAATCCCTATTTAGATATTAATCTAGCCTATGTTAATATGGGGACTATGGGGCTTTTACCTGCATTGGAAGCATACGAGAAGGCCCAGCCTTATTTGTTAAAGGCATTAGAGCTAGATCCAAACTCATCAAGGTCACAATTGAATTTGGCTTGGATAGAATGCTGGCAAAACTGGAATCTTAAGAAAGCTTACGAACATGCCAATAAGGCTTTGGAGATGCAACAAACAGACGATATTTATTTAACCATTTCTAATTTTTTGACCGTGGAAGGAAAATTAGATGCGGCAAGTAATTATCTTGACAAAGCCTTACAGTTAGATCCTTATGCCGCTATAAATCATCATTACAAGGGGTTTTTGTACTACTTGAAAGAAGATTATAAAACTGCGATACCTTATCTGAAAAAGGCATTAGATTTGGACCCAAAGTTACCCTTTCCACCAATCTATATAGGAATTTGTTTATTAATGTCAGGCAAACCAAATGAAGCTTTGACATATTTCGGTTCACTTGAAGGCGTTTCTGTGAAAGACCTCACCAAATTAGGAGGTGAAACCATGTGCTATGCAATGCTCAATGAAACGGAAAAGTGTAATGAAGGATTAAAAGAATTAGAGACGTATTCAAATACTGATCTTGTAGATAAGGCATTTACGTTTTTGATATTGGTAAATGCCTTGTTGGATAATAACGAAAAGGTAATTGATTTAATAACTCAAGCATACAATAATCGTTTGCCAGTAATTTTATTATTAAATCCATCCCCAATTCTTAAACCTGTAAAAAATCACAAAAGGTTTAAAGACATCATGCTAAAAGCCATTCCAGATAATTTAAATTATAAACAGAAAAAGAAGTATAAACAGGCTTTACTAGATTCCAACGAAATTAAAAAGTATAGCAAAGAACTAGAGCAAATAATGATAGACTACAAACTGTATTTAAATCCAGACCTATCCTTAAAAGATTTAGCTTCTTACTTGGAACTTCCTGCGAACTATGTATCCCAATTATTAAACTTGGGGTTTCAAAAAAACTTCTCGGAATATGTTAATACCTATAGAATTAGCGAATTTAAAGAGCGGGTTCTTCTAGAGGAAAACAAAGGTTTAACCTTAATGGCTGTAGCGTATGATAGTGGTTTTAACTCTAAAACAGTGTTCAATACCTTTTTTAAAAAAATAGAAAGGATTACACCAAATACTTATCTTAAGAGTAATAGTTAGTTCTGATTAAAAAAATAGAACCTTCCTTTTATAACCTACAATTAGTTTTACTTCATCAAATTAGTAACAGTAAGAGATTACTTGATTTATACTTAGGCAATATTTCAAAATTCGTCATAATCTATAGTTTTGCTTCATAGTTTATAGTCTTGCGCTAAACTTAATAACTCTTGCTTCATAACTGTTTACTGTTGCTTCAAGGTTCATGGCATCTTTGTACCATCAAATAGGAACAGTTATTCTAAAAATTCAAAATCAATTAATTAATTAGAATGCTGATTGCCGATTAAAAGATTTGGTTCTGGTTTTTAAAGTAGAACTTTTTAGTTGCGAAGTCTATTTAATTTTATCAAAAATCTAATAATTATAGCAAAAATGAAAATTGAAAAAAGTGGAAAGGGCCTAAAATTAGGAATAGGGATTATACTAGGCGCTATAGTTGGCTATTTGACCTCAAATATTCAATTGTGGTTTGTTTTAGGGATTGCTTTAGGTTCAGCATTAGAATATGGTGCCAAAAAATTCATAAAAAATAAAAATCACTCATTACACATTCCACTTTTTTTTAAGCATTAGCTATTAATGCTTGTAACATCAGAAACAAAAATCAAAAAATCAAAAAACGAACAATCATGAAATCAATTAAAATGAAAACAATCAAAAAACAAATCGGATTAAAAGTGGCTTGTGTAGCCTTTGCATTAGTATCAAGTATAACATATGCACAAAACGCAGATTCTAAAAAAACAACACAGCGAGATGGCTTTATTATTGAATTTTCAGTAGGTGGAGGTCTAATCAGTTTAGAAGATAGTGAAGGTATTCAAACGTTCGACACATCTCAAGGAACGTTTGTTTTTCCAGATCTAAAGTTGGGCTATATGTTGAATGAAAATCTTGCTGTTACTGCCGCTATGCCAGGAAACATATACGAATTTCAAGATAATGACAGGAACTTTGGAGGCTTTATTCCATCGCTACAATATTGGGTAAAAGACAACTGGTGGATTCATGGCGGAATTGGTTTAGCAATAGATTCGCCGGCACTATATGATATTAAAGACAATGTAAATGACGATTGGAATTTTGGTTGCGCTGTAATGGCAAGTACAGGTTACGAAATTTACAAAAAGAAAAACTTCGCACTTAATGTGCAATCTAAAGTAGTGCTTGGTCGTGCAAATTTAGATGGTGATTCGCATAGGGACGCGGTAATTTTTAATGTAGGATTAGGGTTTAGTTGGTTATAAAAATTTATCAATGGCATATATTCTATTGTTACCAAACATATAAAGCAAACTATGAAAAATTTGACATTTGTAATTTTATATATTCTTCTTTCAGGAATACAAACCACATTTGGACAGAATGAAACAGATATTATAGTAGGAAGTAAGTTCGTTTTTAAATCTATTATTTTAGATGAAGAAAGAACCTGTTTAATAAGTCTTCCTGATTCATACAATAATTCATCTGAAGTTGATAAAAAATATCCAGTTATCATATTATTGGATGGATATACTCATTTTAAAACAGCATCTGGAATTGTACATTTTATGGGTTCTAATAGGAATCGAAACAATTTAATGCCTGAAAGTATTATCATAGCCATAGAGAATGTTGACCGAGAACGAGATTTTACATTTACAAAAATTAAGACCAAACGACCGAATAATATGGGAGGTGGAAGGATTTTTTTGAATTTCATTGAGAAAGAACTAGTACCTTATATTGATAAAAAGTATAAGACAGAATCGTTTAGAACTCTTGTTGGGCACTCTTTAGGAGGACTACTTACACTAAATTCCTATATGGATGAAAATAGCGTATTCAATGCTTACATTTCTATAGACCCAAGTATTTGGTGGAATGAGGAGATGATGAAAAACAAAGTTGATTCTATTTCCTCAATATCATTAGATAAAAAACTTTATATCGCTACTGCCAATCAAGGAGAGGCTAATTACGAAAGGAATAAGCAAAGACACGACGCTCTTTATACTTTAATAACAAAGAAATCGGATAAACCTCTAAATATCGAAATAGAATATTTTGATAAAGAAAACCATCGCTCTGTACCATTAGTAGCTTTATACGAAGGGTTAAAATATATTAATCAAGAGGAATGATTTCGAAGCTGGTAATATCAACAAATACGTTTGGTAACACCGTAAATAATTTATTGCTGGCTTTTTGCCTACTTGCGAAAGTCTTTGCGGACTTTCTTGGTCGGTAATTAGTTGCTTAAAACACGCAACAAACCATATACAAACACGTTGTGTGCCATTAGGGCAAAATTGTAACAATTACCCTTTTACAGAGTCAGAATTAGTATAAAATAATAAAAATAAATAATCTATGATTGCAAATACAGAACAGAAAAATTTAATTAAGACCGCTAGAATAACTGGCTTATGGTATTTAATGATGGCTATTACAGGAATTCTAGGGTTTATGGTCTTTCATTCTCAAATATTTGTGTCTGGTAATCCTGAACAAACGCTAACAAATTTAGTAGAATTAGAATCTACAGCAAGAATTAGGTTGCTATTAGAATTTGGCATAGTAATTTCTCAGGCTCTTACCGCAGTTTGGTTTTTCAAATTATTTAAAGATAATTATGAATGGGAAGCTTGGACTCTAGGTATATGGGGAATGGTAAATGCTTTAGCCATTATGATAAGTGCAATTTCAATCGCCTCAGCAATAGGTATTGCAAATTCTGAATTAAGTGCTATGGAAGACAAAGTTTTACTAATTCAGGTTTTTCAAAATATTATTTCGAATGCTTGGGGTATTGGTGGCCTATTTTTCGGGTTATGGCTATTTCCAATGGGATACATAGTTATCAAATCCAAAAGGTTGCCTGTCTGGTTAGGAAGAATAATTATTTTAGGTGGTATAGGCTATCTAATTTCTACAGTTATACACTACGCAGGAATTGATTTTAGCTTCAATAGATTTCTTACGCTACCTGCAACCATTGGAGAATTTTGGATGATAGGTTATTTACTAATTTTTGGCATAAGACCTAGCTATAAGTAATTGCTTTTCTCTCCTACTTCTGAAAATCCTCACGGATTTCAGTTTGGTTTATACTTGCAACGTTAAGTGCTTATCCACGAAACTACTCATAGCCGAAATCGTTGTGGGTAAGGAGAAAAATTGAACTTACTTGAATAAAATTAAACAAAAAATGATAAATAAAAGTTTTGAAAACGCAAAAGAGCAAAGCAAATCATTAGAAAATGATTTGTATAAGAATCCTCAAAAGTACCGCGTATTGACGGGAGATAGACCTACAGGTAATTTGCATCTTGGACACTATTTTGGCTCAATTATAAACCGATTAAAATTACAAAGCTTGGGAATTGAGACTAATATTTTAATTGCTGATTATCAAGTGTTGACAGATAGAAATGTTTTTAATGAAATTTCAAAATTCACCTATGAACTAACTTTGGACTATTTAGCCTGTGGATTAGACCCTGAAAATTATAAAACTCATATTTTTCCACATAGTCATATTCCTGAATTAAATCAACTAACTATTCCATTTCTGACATTAGTTTCCAGTTCAGAATTAAACAAAAATCCAACTGTTAAAGAAGAAATTACTGCTTCAGGACTGAGTAATATTAATGCAGGAATGTATATCTATCCAGTTCATCAAGCTGCTGACATTTTGTTTTGTAAAAGTAATGTGGTTCCTGTTGGAAAAGACCAATTACCTCATATAGAATTAACTCGGAAAATTGCAAAGCGCTTTAATACCAAATTCAATAAAAATATTTTTACAGAACCAGTTGCACTTTTTACTGATACCCCTACTATTCTTGGGTTAGACGGTATTCAAAAAATGAGTAAAAGTCGCAACAATTCAATTATGATAAAGTCAACAGCTGACGAAACAGCAAAACTAATAAAATCAGCCAAAACTGATTCAAATCGTTACATATCTTACGACCCCGAAAACAGACCAGAGGTTTCCAACTTACTTAAGTTAGCTTCCTTATGTTCAGATAAAAGTCCAACAGATATTGCTGATAAAATTGGCGACCAAGGTTCAGGAAAACTTAAACAGCTAACAGAAGAAGCCATAAACACATATTTTGAGCCTATTAGAAAAAAAAGAATAGAGCTTGAAAAAAATAAAGATTATGTCAGGGATATTTTGCTTAAAGGTATAAGTAAAGCGAGAGAAACAGCTATTGGAACGTTGAGTGAAGTCACTGAGGCAATGAATATGAAAATATAATAGCACTACATCCAGCAAAGAACTGAAATCGGACTCGATTCAATCTTTTTATTTTGAAAGAATAGATTTGATTTTGAATGGAATCTCGAAGAACAAATAAAGCGAACGGAAGCATTTCAAAAAAACAAAATAACTAAAACCATTATTTAATTCTACTTTTTCAAGAAGGTAAACTTCATACAAATATCAATCAATCAATAATCATCATTAATCAAAAAACATCATCATGGAAAAAACTTTAATTACCTTGACTTTGTGCGGACTAACATTAATCGCCAAAGCTCAAAACACAAGTGTAGAAAAATCAACGTTCGGATTACAAACTGGAGTTCTAGGAATCTGGGCATATAATGAAGCAAAACTATCAAATACCCTAGCACTGAGAACAGAGATTGGTTTTGATTTTGGTATTTGGGAATCTACGTATTATGATGATTATGATTCTCCATTTCTACTAACACCTGTAATAGTTGTGGAGCCAAGATTTTATTATAACCTCGAAAAACGTTCAAAAAACTCAAAAAGAATTGATGGGAATAGTGGCAACTTTATTGCTTTAAAAATGGGTTATCATCCAGATTGGTTTGTCTTATTCAATACTGACGATGCTCCTGTGGTAAGTGATTTTTCTATTATACCCACTTGGGGAATTAGAAGAAATTTAGGTAAACACTTTAATTATGAAGCAGGTCTTGGTGCAGGATTTAGTTACACATTTGCTAAACGTGCTGGTTATTTGAACAACAAAAGTGAAATGGAATTAAATATGCACTTGCGTATAGGATATAGGTTTTAGCAAAAACAATAATAATTTGAATATCAAAATGGAAAAGACCTTCATAACACTACTTATCGCTGGAATACTTTCTTTGCAATCTTGTGATGCAAAAAAACAAAAAACTAAAGATAATAATATACCAACCATTAAAAATCCATATCTGGGACAAAAACCACCAGGATTAAAGCCTATACCATTTGCCCCAGGTCTGGTATCTACAGATTTGTATGAAGTCAATAGTGCATTCACCCCAGATATGAAAGCGTTTTATTTTATTAGAAGAGGCGAAGAACATAAAAAATCAGCTTTTTACGAATACAAATACAACGAAACAAATGGGAAATGGGAAAAATCTGAAATAGCATCTCCATGGATAGGACGACCTGTAATATCTCCAGACGGTAAAACCATGCATTTAGGTGACCGTTATCTAGAAAAAACGGAATCTGGATGGTCAGAATTACAAAAACTAAAACCTCCTACTGTAAGTAATGATTCTATGTATATTATGCGCCTTTCATCGTCTTCAAATGGTACGTATTATTTTGACACTTATAAAGAAAACGATTCAACATTTCCAATTCGTTATTCGCGTTTAATTAATGGTAAATATGAAGAGCCAAAAGCCTTACCCAAAGCAATAAATACAGGAACCTTTTTGAGCCATCCTTTTATAGCACCAGATGAATCGTATTTATTATTTGATGCTAAAAGGGACGATGGTTTTGGAGAATCTGATATTTATATCAGTTTTAAACATAAAGATGGTACTTGGGGTAATGCAATTAATTTAGGCGACAAAATAAACACTAACGCTTGGGAAGCTTCTGCTAGTATAACACCAGACGGTAAATACCTTTTCTTTAGCAGAAATGTAGGGTCAGAAGATTTTGAAAATGTAGATATTTTTTGGGTAGACGCAAAAATCATCTTTGCTCTTAAAAAGGAATAATGAAAAGTAAAGGTTTGTTCCAATTTCAAAATACGAACTTTTGTACCCCACATTTTAACCAACTTTGCTGTTAACAAAAACAATTATGAAAGCAATAGAATGTCTAAAATATGGGGGGTAGAAAACCTGGTGCTAAGTAATGTAAAAAAACCAATACCAAAAGATAGTGAAGTACTTATAAAAACCTGTGCTACTTCAGTAACTACAAGTGATGTTCTTATTCGGAGAATGAATGAACCTTTGATCCCCAGATTTATACTTCAACTTATATTTGGTTTTGGACGTCCAAGAAACCCTGTATTGGGAATGGTAACAGCTGGAATTGTACAGAGCAAAGGTAAAGATGTGTCAATGTTTGAAATAGGGGATGAGGTTTTTGCCTACGGTTCTATTTCAACTACCAAACGCCGTTTTGGTTCTTATGCAGAATATATTTGTTTACCCGAAGATTGGAATCTGGCACTAAAACCTGTGAATCTTAGTTTTGAGGAAGCTGCTGCGATTCCTTATGGTGGTTTGCTGGCTTCTCATATATTAAAAAAGACGAGTATAAACAGGGGCGACAGGGTTTTAATTTATGGGGCGTCAGGAAGTATAGGTACAATGGCGATACAGTTGGCGAAGTATATGGGTGCTCATGTTACTAGTGTATGCAGTGGTAGAAATTTCAAATTAGTAGAATCTTTAGGAAGTGATAAGGTGATTGATTACACCATAGAAAATGCTGAAACACAATTGGAAACTTATAAATATGTTATTGATGCTGTAGGCAATTCGAAATCATCGAAACTAAAAGATAAGAGCAAAAAAGCATTGACTTCAAATGGCAAATATATATCTATCGATCATGGGACTCCATTAACTCCAAAAGAAGCTTTTTTAAATTTAAAAATTTTAGCAGAACAAGAGAAGATTTAGCCTGTTATTGATAGAATATATCCTTTAGAAAAAATTGCCGAAGCGCATAAATATGTTGAAATGGGGCATAAAAGAGGAAATGTGGTGATCACTATTTAGCTGGGCTGTAGATGATCTCAATTTATAAATCATAATAAAAATACGAACAGCAAATGTTTTTTAAACGAGCAGCTACTAATTATTTTTAACTGATACCATCAGTTGTTTAAATTTATACAAATGAAAATAATAAAACGAATTTTAAAAATTGTCTTCGCTCTCATCGGCTTGCTTGTGCTCATAGGAATCATTACACTTTGGATTGATTCATCAGGAACAAATTATCTCGATATTAATAAGAATGAATCAATATCTAATAATTCTTATCTCATAAAGAATGTCAATGTTATCCCAATGAACCAAGACACTGTTTTAGTTAATAAAATGGTGTATATAAAAGAGGGGATTATTAATAAGATTGCTGATACTATTGAGGTCAATGGAATTCAAATTTTTGACGGAGAAGATAAGTATCTAACACCAGGACTTATCGATATGCACGTACATGTGTGGGATAGATATGAACTCGGACTTTACCTATCCAATGGTGTAACGGCAGTTAGAAATCTTTGGGGTATGCCAATGCATTTAAGAATTAAAGAAGATGTAATGGAAGAAAATATTTTTTCACCATCGTTTTTTACGACAGGACCAAAATTAACAGGCTCAGAATTCATTGGTGATGACAATTTAAATCTAAGTAATCCGAGTGAAGCTAAAGACAAGGTGATTTCATATAAAGACAGAGGTTACGATTTCATCAAAACATATTATGGATTGGATAAAGAGATTTTTGATGCTGTGATTGAACAAGCTAAGATTTCTGAAATTGACATTGTTGCTCACCCTTCTCAAAAAGTATCTTTTTCATATCATTTGAATTTTCAAATCAAAACTATTGAACATGCTGAAGAAATTGTACAGCAACCCTTACAGTTTGATTTAGATACTATTAAACTGCAACCCATAATAGATTCAATTTCGCAATCCAAACACACAAATTATAGTCCTACAATTACGGTATTTAATAATATTTATCAAATGATGATGGATGATTACATTTTAGAATCAGAATCATTAAAATACATGAATCCACTCATTAAAAAAACGGATAGCAAAGAACAGTTTGAACGTTGGTTTAATGCAAAAAAAGAAGATCCTACGACCGTTGATAGGATAAAAAAACAGCACGATTTTCATATGACCATCGTTAAAAAGCTACATGAAGCGGGTGTTACTATAATTTGTGGAACTGATGGCGGTATTGGAGTTACCCTTCCCGGTTTTTCAATCCATCAAGAACTGAATTTTTACAAAGAAGCTGGACTTTCTAATTACGAAGTTTTGAAAACGGCTACTGTAAATGCTTCCCAAACACATTCAATGATGAATCAACTTGGAACTATTGAAGAAGGCAAGATTGCCAACTTATTATTAGTGGATGAAAATCCTCTTGTTGAGTTATCGACACTTCGTAATCCAACCTATGTTTTTGTGAAGGGAAGAAAATTAAATAGAGAGACTTTGGATTCTTTTAATGAAAAGGCAAAAAACCGAAAGAATTTAATAGCTACGGCTCTTAGGTATTTGGAAAACTTAATTATTGAAAAATAAAATATAGGCTATAAAGTATTAAAATCAGAAATAGTCATATATCATTTAATCAAAAAAACTATTACAATCATCAATCAAAAAACGAACAGTACATGTTTTTCAAATCAAAAGAAGGAAAAGAAAAAATCTTATCCCTTTACAATCAAAAGTTAAATGAGCTGAATATTGAATATTCAGAAAAATTGATAGAAACAAAGTTTGGAGTCACTAATGTTATCATTACTGGCGATACTAAAAACCCTCCATTAGTACTTATTCATGGCACAGGAGGTTGTGCTCCACAAATTTTAGATTCTTTCCCCAATCTAGCTTCAAAATATTGTGTCTATGCCATTGATGTCTTAGCGCAGCCCAATAGAAGTGCAGAGAATAGGTTGGGCATGAAATCTTTAGAGTATGGAAAATGGCTTATTGAAGTAGTTATAAAACTAAGATTGAAAGACGTGACCCTAGTAGGTTTTTCTTTTGGTGGTTTCATTAGCTTAAAAGCACTGGAGTTTAACGAGACACCAATTAGACGGGTTTTCTTAATCGCTCCAGTCTATATGGTAAATGGCAATCCTCTTGTAGGTTTGTTTAAAATGTTCCTACCATTAAAAAAGTTTATAAAAACTAACAATCAAAAGCACATTAAAAAGGTAATGAACGTACTTTTTTCTGAATACGATGATTTTGCATTAGAGTTTATGTCTTCTACGTTTCAACACTGCAATATGGATTTTTCTCCTTTACCAATACTATCTAAAAATGATGCAAATAGAATAAAAACACCGATTTCCATTTTTGCCTGTGAAAAGGATATCATGTTTCCCGGAAAAAAAATGATTAAAAGAGCAAAACGAATATTTTCTTCTTTAGAAGAAGTTGTTTTGATTGAAGATGCTAAACACGTACCAAATTCAAAGGATTTTAAAAAAATAGAAGATTT
>TARA_R110000764_G_scaffold38683_2_pt1 | contig 33371 bp, 23 predicted proteins | sample TARA_R110000764 | Tara Oceans TARA_R110000764 (sample SAMEA4398111) | marine metagenome | biome: Polar Biome; feature: [SRF] surface water layer (ENVO:00010504); material: water (ENVO:00002006), including particulate matter (ENVO:01000060) such as... | depth 5 m | reverse complement strand
TTTTTTTATTTTATATTTTACAAATATAGTAAAAAAGTATTTATTAACAAAGTATATTCTTTTAAATAATTTTATTACATTTGTACCAAATAAATTTAAATGAAAAAACCAAACATAATAAACAAAGCTTGGAATTTAAGTAACTCAATAATTCAATACGCTAAATCTGGATTTGATAATACGTCTAAAGAAAAATATAAAGAAAGACTTACTTTATGTAACTCTTGTGAACTTCTTAATAAAGAAAAAGGAACATGCACAATATGTGGATGCGTGATGTCTGTAAAGGCTAAGTGGGATGTAGAGTCGTGTCCTGAAAAAAAATGGTAATAATTAAAACAAATTAAAATGGATATACCCGAAGGTTTAATAAGAAAAGTTATTGTGACCGCAGGAGATAGAGATATAACCTATCTAAGAGGACAAACAATAGCAAAAGGAGCTTTAAAGATTGTAGACATAACATTTGATAAAGCGTACTCTCAACACTTTAACGAAGTTAGATATAATATATATGTAGTTCCAAGAGATGAAAACTATACAAGATTATGGAAATCTATACCTGGAAACAAATGTGTTCCAGAATATGAATTAGGAATTGAAAAACCAATATAATGATAAAAAATTCACTGGGGAATATAGTTCTTTTAGAACTAAAGACAGAAACAGAAGATAAACACACTCTTTCTGATGGCACAGAACTATGGTTAGATACAGAGATAGATAGATTGTGGCACGCTAGACAAAATGGTATTGTAAAACATTTACCTCCAAATCCAGACAAAAGAGTTGAGGATAATTTACAATTAAAAAAAGGAGATAAAGTATTTATACATCATCTTGTAATAGATAAAACTCTTGAATTTAATGGAGAAAAATATTACCAAAGTGATATAGACCAAATATACGCTTATGAAAGAGATGGAGAAATAACTATGTTAATGGATTTTATATTTGTAGAACCTATCAAAACTAAAGAACAAGTTTCTGATTCTGGTATAATTACAAACATAAAAAAAGAAATAACTATAGATAAAGGTGTAGTCACACATATAAATCAATTCACTGAAGAGTTTAAAGTTGGAGATACAATTCTTTTTCAAAAAAATTCAAACTATAAAATGAAAATTAATGATAGAGAATTATATAGAATGAGAAATAGTAATGCTATGTGCATTTTACCATAATGATAAAGAAAACAGAAATAGAATTATATATAGAAGACACTCTTAGTGAACTTCTAGAAGCAGCTAAAGAAGGAATAGCAACTCTTATAGCAGACGTTAAAAGACCTATAGCTGACGATGTAGCTGATGAAAGACGTAAAAATGCATTAGAATCCAAAAAGAAAGCTTTTATGGATGCTCAAGAAATGATGGAAGCTTTAATAAAACTAGACCAAAAAATGAAAGGTGAAACAATAAACGAAATTAATATTAAAGATAATCACTTCAAAGGAGGTGCTGCAGAAAAATTCGCACAATGAAAAAACCATTAGACAAATTAGACGATTATTATTACAAAGAAGAGATAATAAATAACACAATGCATTACTCATATCTTCTTATTACCAATCAAATAACATTTGATGAATTATTAGACATTCAATCAACAGAAGGGTTTGGTTTAATATTTGACCCATACGACCCCGATATTGACGAACATAATATTATAGACACACTTCTAGACCACTTTATACACTTAGAAGAATACGAGAAGTGTCAGGATTTAATAGACATTAAAAAAGAAAAAAAATAAAAAAAAAAGGGACATAAAGTCCCTTTTTTATTATATATATATTTCTTACTATTCTAATAGATTAGTAGCGTCTGTCTTACCAACAACTTCACTTAACGTGTCATCAACAACCAATACACTAAATCCATGTTTACCAGAACCTTTTATTTTCATAATAGTATCTCCAACAGCAGCTTCTGTATTAGCTATGAATGATGATGTACCAGTGGCAGTAGCTTGGACAGCACTAACAACATTCTTAGTTCTTACAACTCCAGATACACTAATGTCTGGAAAAGCAATCATTTGACCATTTACAGACAGTTTTTTCATATCAAGAAAAGCTCCTTTTCCTCCAATGTGATTTACAAAGAACTCTTCTGTACCATCTAATGAAGTTTCAACTTCTAATATATGTACAAAAGGTGAATCTAATCCAGCGTTATTTGTTTTTGAAGTGTCATACCATACCACCCAATCATCAGCAGTTGCTGAAGTTGTAGATAAAGCTCCTTCATACATTAAAATAATTCTGTCAAGATTAATCATTAAACCTGATTTATCTCCATCAGTAGCAGCAGCGTCATAAGCAACTCCATTCTTAGATTTTAATTGAACATTTATAAGTTGATTTGACAATGTACTAATACGACCTGCAGCAGGATGTGAAGATACCATTTCTGTTACAACTGTAATAGGAGCTGCAGGAGACGACATGTCAGCATATGTTAAATTACCAGTTCTTCTGTATAAAGGTAATGATAATCCAGTAGTGTCATTATTAAGAGCTAAAGCTCCAGAACCTTTTGACGCTTCTATTTTAATTTCCGTTGCACTACTTACAGCTTGAATTGAAAAAGCTGCTCCAGCGTCTAAAGAGGTGGAAGCTAAATCAATAGTTGTATCAATTCCTGTTCTATCACCAACTTGAATTATTTCACCAACTGTAATTACCACTCCTGCAGTTAAGGTAATGTCTAAAAAGTCACTACTGTTATCACTACCTGTTACAGTTCCGATAAGTTCTATGCTATCATAACCATAAATGACATGGTCTGTAGCCATTCCGATGTTTTCAAATGTTGTACCCTTATTGAAAACGTTTAACCCTGCGTACTTTTTCGTTCGTACGCTCATAAAATTTCCCATTTTTTTTTGTTTTTTTGTTTATAAATAATTTAATAGATACAAATATAATTATATTATAGTTATTTTCCTAATTATTTACTATATTTGTATTAAGTTAATATGAATATACAAGGAATAAAAATTATACTACCCAAGATACCAAAGAAAAGTTCTATTATAGGTTATAATAAATCTAAGAAAAACCAAAAATGGACACGGACTTCTTTACCAGAATCATGGGAATCTTTAAGTGAAATTAAAAAAAATAATTTTATCGGACAAGAATTTGACAGGAGATTGAATGGGGTTTGGTTTATGAATAATGGTGAAGAAACTTATATAACAGGAGCTCATTATTATTATTTGAATTGGTGTAAGATAGATATTGGGTATCCAGATTACTGGGATAGAGATAGAAGATTTTTTCTTGTGTGGAACTCTGTTAGAAAAGATATTCATAGTTTTGGTTTAATAATGCCAAAACATAGAAGACAAGGAGCTTCATGGAAAGCCGCTTCTATTGTTTTACATGACATAAGTTTGTCTTATAATTCAAGTGGAGGTATATTAAGTAAGACAGGTAGTGATGCAAAAAAGCTCTTTGACAAAGTTGTTTACATTTTTAGAAAGTTACCACCTTTTTTTCAACCTATCATTGAAGGTACAGATTCTCCTAAAACTGTATTGTCATTCAAAAAACCTGGAGAAAGAATTACAAAAAATAACACAAAGGTTAAATCATCAGAAGCATTAGATAGTCAGATAGATTGGAGAAATACGAAAAATAATTCATATGATGGAGAAAAATTAAAAACTTTTATATCAGATGAGGGAGGTAAATGGTTAGAAGCTGATTGTTCAAAAAACTGGCAAATAGTTAAACCAGCTCTTTCTCAAGGTAGAAAGATTATTGGTAAAGCTTTTTTACCATCAACAGTTAATGAAATGGAAGAGGGGGGAAAAGCGTTTAAAGACATATGGGATGATTCAGACCAAGAAGATAAAGTTTTAGGTACAGATAGAACAAGGTCAGGTCTTTATAGATATTTCACTCCAGCATATGATGGATTTGAAGGGTTTATTGATGAGTACGGGCATAGTGTTATAGAGAATCCAAAGTCAAAAATTTATGATAAATATGGAGATATAATTAATATAGGTAGTAAAAATTATTTAAATAAAATAAGAGAAGGACTTAAAAAAGATACTAATAAATTAGCAGAACATAAAAGGCAATTCCCTTGGACTCCAGAAGAAGCTTTTCGTGTCGCTACAGATGATTGTTTATTTGATTCAGAAAGAATATATCAACAAATAGATTATATAGAAGGCTCTGGGGGTAAAATGGTTACAAAAGGAAACTTTACATGGACTAATGGAATCAAAGATACAAAAGTAGTTTGGAGACCTGATAAAAAAGGTAAGTGGTCAGTTGTGTTATTACCAGACTCAAGTAAGACAAATTCACAAATAATTAAATTTGGTAATAAATTTCCAGGGAATGAATTAGAGTATGTTTCAGGTTGTGACCCTTTTGACCATGATGTAACTACAGATGGTAGAAGGTCGGACGCTGCTAGTTATATATTTAGAAAGTTTAATGCTCATGAACAAGATGATTCTCATATGTTTGTTTCTCAATATATAAACAGACCTCCTAAAGCCGAATTGTTTTTTGAAGATATGTTAATGCAATGTATCTTTTATGGATGCCCTATATTAGTAGAAAATAATAAAATAGGACTAATTCAACATTTTAAAAGAAGAGGTTATGAAAAATATTTAATGGCAAGACCAGAGTCTACACATACTAAATTTAGTAGAAAACAAACGGAAGTTGGTATTCCAGCAACTGGAGTTGCGGTGGCAAATGCTTTAGTAGATTCTATACAATCTTATGTTTATGACTATGTAGGTATAAATGAAAATGACGAAATAGGTAAAGTTTTTTTTTACGAGTTATTAAAAGATTGGTTAGAGTTTGATGTAAATAACAGAACAAAATATGATGCTAGTATGGCAAGTGGATTTACTTTACTAGCTTCACAAAAACATGTAAAAGCTAAGGTTTCAATAAAAACAACAGAACCTTTTGTAAGAAGATACAGTAATAATGGAAAAATATCTAAAATAATTAAGTAATGGGAAAAACATCATTTAGTGGGTATCCAAACCCTTTCGTTTCACGAGAAGAGAAATTAGAAAAAAATTATGGAATGCAGTATTTCAAAAGAATGTATCATGAATGGGTTGATGAAGACGCTGGAAGTGGGGCTTATGTATCTCGTAATGAAAGATATAAAAGATATAGAGAATACGCTGAAGGAATGCAGTCTATTGAACAATATAAAGATTTACTAGGAGCGTCTGGAGATAGTTCTTATTTAAATCTGAACTGGGAAGTTGTTCCTATGATACCTAAATTTGTAGATGTTATTGTAGGGGGATTAACAAATCAAGAGTATAAAATAAAATGTACAGCTATTGACCAGTTATCAAAAGATAAAAGAACTGAAGATAGATTAAAAAAATTAACTGCTATGGAACTTAAAGAGTTTCATAACGAAATGGCTGGACTAACAGGAATGCCATTTGACAAAGGTAATGATGAATTGCCAGAAAGTAATGACGAGTTAGATTTGTATATGAGTTTAAATTATAAACAAATGACTGAAATAGCTATGGAAGAAGGTATTGAGTTAACTTTTTATTTAAATGATTGGGAAGAAGTTAAAAAAAGAATATCTAGAGATTTAGTTGTTTTAAATATTGCAGCTAGTAAAACAGATGTAGAAAACGGTAAATTAACTATTAGATATGTAGACCCTAATCATTTAGTTACATCTCATTCTTCAAGACCAGATTTTAAAAACATAGAACACGCTGGGGAAATTATTTACATGAGTATTCATGATTTAAAAAGATTAGCTGGCGATGAGTTTACAGAAGATGAATATATGGAAATTGCTAGAAGTAATGGTGGTAAATATGGTAATCCAAAAAATTTAGGTAAAGGTTCTAACTATTATAATTCATATGAACTACATGAATATGATACTTATAAAGTAGCTGTTTTAGATGGATTGTATAAAACTGTAGACGATTTACATTATGAGAAAAAAGAAAATAAATATGGAGGATACTCTATAAATAAAAAAACTAAAACTTATAAAGAACCTAAAAATTCAAAACAACAAAGAACAAAAATTAAAACTTCTGTAGAAAACATATATAAAGGAAAGTGGATTGTAGGTACTGATTATATATTTGACTATGGATTAGCTACTAACATATTAAGACCTAAAAGTAATTTATCTAAAGCTATGTTACCTTATTCTATATACGCTCCTAATATATTGAATATGAATAATAAAAGTCTTGTAGAAAGGATGATTCCTTTTGCTGACCAGATACAATTATGTCACCTTAAAATACAACACCTTATGTCTAAAGCAAAACCAAAAGGTTCTGCTATTGAATTAGGAGCTATAGAAAATGTAGGTAAGGGAGATGGTGGTACATTTACTCCTATTGAAGTTCAAGACATATATCAACAAACAGGTAATTTATACTATAGAGCTCAACAAGATGATGGTACACCTATTCAATCTATGCCTATACAAGAATTAGGAGGAGGTATAGGAGGAGCTCTTCAAGAATTAATTGCTATATACCAATATAATTTACAAATGTTAAGAGATGTTACAGGTATAAATGAAGCAAGAGATGCTTCTCAACCAGATAAAGAATCTTTAGTTGGAGTACAAAAAATGGCTTTACTAGCTTCTAACAATGCGACAAGATGGATTAATCAAGCTTTATTAAGTATAACACAAAACACTGCGAAAAGTATAGCATTAAGAGTTCAAGACCTTGTTCAATATAAAGGAACATACAAAGGATATGTACAAGCTATAGGAGAATACAACATGAAAGCTATTGAAGTTAGTAAAGATGTTACTATGGCTGATTACGGTATAATGATTGAACCTTTACCAGATGAAGAACAAAAAGTTTTATTAGAACAAAACATTCAAGTTTCTATACAACAAGGAGCTTTGAGATTAGAAGACGCTATTATGATTAGAAATGTTAGCAATGTTAAATTAGCTAATCAACTATTAATTTTAAGAAGAAAAAAATACGCTGAAGAAGCTGCTAAAGCTGCTCAAGCAAACGCTCAATCTAATGCTGAACAACAACAAGCTTCCACTGCAGCTAAAGCTCAAGCTGACTCTCAATTAAAACAAATGGATTCAGAAATAGAAATGCAAAAGTTACAAGCAGAGTACCAAATGAAAGAAGAATTTGCTAAAGCAGAACATGAAAGAAAACTTCAAATTATGTCATTAGGAGGTGAAATTAAGGCCGAACACATAAGAATAGCTGAAGATGATTCAGATTTAGTAAGAACTAAGGTAAAATAATTGTATAATAATTTTTTTTTTATTATATTTGTAAATATTAATTTAAATTTAAGAAAATGTCAAACGAAAGATTTGAGAAAATGGCTGCTAAACAAATGGGTTATGATTTAGCAGAAGATACAGAAATAACAGAAACTGCAGAAGTTTCTGAAAAAACTGAACCGAACACAGATACAAACCCAGAAAGTTCTTTGAAAGAAGATACTACTCAAGAAACAAGTGAGGAGTCAAGTAATGTTGAAAAAAGTTTTGAAGATTTATTAGCCGAAAAGACTGATGGTAAAATAAAAACTTATGAAGATATTGAATCCTTACTTTCATCTAAAGACACGTCATCAAAATTCGCTAACGAACAGATAGCGCAATTAAATGATTACGTTGCTAAGGGTGGTGATGTTCAAGAGTATTTAAAAACTCAAACGGCAAATTATGACGAAATGGAAGAATTTGACTTAGTTAAATCTCATATGAAATTTAACAATCAGGACCTAGAGTCTGATGAAGTTGATTTACTTTTCAATAGTAAATATAAGCTAGATGAGGATATATATACCGCTGATGAAATAAAATTATCTAAGATTCAATTGAGAACTGAGGCTAAGAAGGCTAAAAAAGCTCTTAAATCATTTCAAGAAGAATCTTCAGTTCCTAAACAACACAGAGAACAGGTTAGTAAACAAAAACAATCTGAAGAGTCTCAAAAGTTATGGGCTGAAAAAATAGATAACTCTTTATCTGACTTTAAAGATGTTTCTTTTGATATAAACGATAAGGGAGAAAAATTTTCTTATTCGTTGTCAGAAGATGCTATTGAAAATGTTAGAACATCAAACAAGAATCTTTCTGATTTTTGGAATAGATATGTAAATGAGGATGGTAGTGAAAATATTACTAGACTTAATACTGACATGGCTACTTTAAATGATTTAGATTCTATAGTTAGAAGTGCGTTTGCTCAAGGACTATCAAAAGGTAAAGGTGATATAATAGATGATATTAAAAATCCTTCCTATAGTCCTGAAAGTAAAACAATTTCTAACAAACCTCTTTCTATGGCTCAACAGATTGCTGATGAGTTAAGAAAGAATAACTAAATATTAATGCTTTAAAAAATAAAACAAAATGGCATATACTACTACACCTGGAATCCCTAGTGCTTTTCAGGTAGCTACAAACGAAAATTATGTATCTACATTAAGTATTCACCAACCAGAGGTTGCGGAAGACTTTGTAAATAGATACGGAGAACAATCTTTAATGGGATTCTTAGATGCAACAGGAGCTATGGCACCAGTTGCTCAAAGAAAATATGAACACTATGAAGATGATTATTTACACCAAAACTTTAAACAAACTGGTACACCTACTATTACTGTTGGTGGTGTAAATATTACTTTAGACCCAACTTTCTCTTCTGATGGTACTACTTCTGGTAACTTCTTTATTAGAGTTGGAGATATTGTACAAAATTCTTACGGAGAAATTGCTCTTGTAACTGCTAAGCCTACTAATAATACTGCTACTTTAGTACCTTACAAAAATGCGTCTTGGACAGCTTTAACTGCTACTGATGTGTTAATTGTAATTGGTAACGAACATGCTGAAGGTACAGGACAACCTGATGGAATTACTCCAACAGCTAATCACTACGAAAACTATACAATGATTATGAAAGACTCTTTCCAGGTAACTGGTTCTGAGGCTACTAACAAAATATGGTTTAAAGTAAATGATGCTGCAACTGGGAAGTCTGGATACTTATGGTACTTAAAAGGTGAAGGTGATACTTACAAAAGATTTAACAACTACTGTGAAATGCAAATGTTATTAGGTCAAGTTGCTACTAACACAAATGCTGCTTTAACTGGTACAATTGGTTCTGGTGGTATTAATGGTACTGAAGGTTTAATTGACTTTATGAGAAGTGGTAACTCACAAACTTATAATCAATTAGCTGGATTTAACATATCTGATTTTGATTCTATGATTCGTACATTAGATGCTAATAGAGGAGCTAAAGAAAACACTATGTGGTGTGGAATTGACTTATCATTAGCTATTGATGATGCAGTTGCTTCTATGTTTGCTGGTGGAGGTATTTCTTATGGTGCTTTTAATGGAGCTGAAGAAATAGGAGTTGCTTTTGGATTCAAATCATTTGCTAGAGGTGGATATACTTTCCATAAGAAAGCATATGAAGCTTTAAGTTACACTCCAATGTTAGGAGCTGCAGGATACAACTATTCTGGTATGGGTCTTGTTATTCCTGGAGATATGGGTAAAGATTCAAAAACTAGAGAGTCTATTCCTTCTTTAAGAGTTAGATATAAAGAAGCTGGAGGATACTCTAGAAAAATGGAGCACTGGTTAACAGGTTCTGCTGGACTTGCTAATCCTACTTCTGATGTTGATGAGTTAAGATGTCACTACAGAACAGAAAGAGGATTTGAAGGTTTTGCAAACAACAGATTCATCTTACTTGAAAGAGCTTAATTAAGTTCTTCATTATATAAAGAAAGGGGAGGACTTGTCTCCTCCCTAATCTTTTTTTTATTAATTATATTAAATTTAAAAAAATGACAAAAAAAGAAAAACAAATTACTATCTTTAGGTTAGTATATAGAAATGATAAACCGTCTACAACAGGAAGACACTATCCAGTTAGTCATAGAATACCATCAATAGATGAAGTGTATGACGAAGCAACTAAAAGAAATAGAAAAATTCAATACGTTTTAGGAGAACAATCAATTTACGCAGATGAACAATCTTCTTTCAATCCTGTATTAGGAGATATTGTATTTAACAATGGCTCTTTACCTGTTCAATATCAACAAGTTACTTTAAGAGAATTTTTAGAAAAAACTAATTACAATTCTTCAAACCCAGACAGAATGAGTAATAAGAAAGTTATTTTTGAAACTATTAACTTAGAAACTGATGCTGAAAAAGATTTAGAGAATTTAGAAACAGAATTTCATGCTGTAGAAACCTTAATGACTATGGATGCTCAAAAGATGGTTGGATATGCTAGAGCTATGGATGTTAATGTAGAAAGAAGTATGTATGAAATTAAACATGATATGATGGTTATAGCTAAAAGTGACCCAGTATTATTTATGGAAGAAATTTCTAACCCTAAACTAGAAAGAAAACAAATTATTATGGAAGCTGAAGATGAAAGATTTATTAGTATTAACACATCTTTAAGACAAGTAAAATGGGGAATAGGTTCTAAACAAATGATAACAGTTATTCCTGTAGGGATAAATCCTTATGACCATTTTGTAGATTACACTTTTGAATCTGAAGGACAAGAAGTTTTTAATAAAATTGTAAAATTATTAAAAGGTGATACACCTAAAAAAGAAAAAGTTGTAAAGTCTAAATAACAATATTTATTATATATATAAGTGAGGGGTATGTTTTAGACATATCCCTTTCTTTTTTGAAAAAAATTCACTATATTTGTATTCATATCATAAAATTATAAATAAATGGCAGGTGAAGTAGGTAGAGTAATAACAGCTTTTTCAAGAAAACAAGTTTATCTATCATCAGGAGTTCTTACTCATGAAGTTGAAATAAACTTTCGTCAACATACTATCACCATGGGTGGTTACCAAAACAGTCCTCAATCAATTTGGACTGCAGGTGTTTTAATTGAAGATATAACAGGAGATGTATCTACAAATCCTAATATGTTTGTCGGAAGTACAACTACTGTTAACGCTTCTTCTGTACTTGCTGGTAGAGGTTTAAAATACGCATTGCAAAATTTACCTGATATAGGTACAGAAAGAACTTATAAATTAAGCTTTCCTAGCGCTCCAATATTTGGAGCTGCGTATACAAAAGAAGTTACTCTATGGGTTCCTGGTAAACATCATTTTTACACTAGAGCAGAAGGAACTGTTCTTTCAGGTGACACTAAAGAAAAATGTATAATTCCCGCTTTAGGAGCTCCTATAAGTCATGACTTAAATGCAGGAAATGTTTGGTCATTTAAAAATCATCATTTTCAATCTATTGAAAGTGATTTATCAACAAGTGATTATTTGAACGCAACGTGTACTGGTATAATAAATACACATAGTGGAACTACAAATAATATACCAGATGTAACTTTTTACACTAAAGAAATAATAGATAGCAAAAACACTTTTACTGATTTTAAATTTAGACCTGATAAAGATGTAGACTATACTAATGAAACACATACTACAAATTGGAATAATTGTGGAAATCTTCCTAAAATATCTTTAGACTCTATTTCAATGAGAAAGGAGATGATAAATGAAGGAGCTTCTAGTGTTGGTACTGAATCTCAACATCTTTCTTATCTTAATACTATTACTGGTCATGTACCAAATTTAAAGTTATCTGTAATAATACAACAAGAAAATGTTGGAGGACAGACAGTTCATTCATCACTAAGTGAAAGTGCAAATGCTAATTACGCAGCTATACTCGCTGTTTTAAATGGTACAGATATAGAAACAAGAGGATATGCTAGTCATGGTTATGGTATTACGACATGGAACACTCTAGGTTCTGACCCTTGTATTAGTTCTAATATAACTTACTCATTAATAACACAAACTCATGAAAGTTTAGCTGGTGCAAATGATGGTGAATTAGAAGTTTTAGGTACAGGAGGTCAAACTCCTTATTCTTATGAATTTACAGGCCCTAATAATTTTACCTCTACATCACCTAATATATCTAACTTACTTCCTGGTACATACGCTTTAAAAATAACTGATGCTTTGGGATGTACCGTAGGAACTTCTTTTGTAATTAATCCAGGGCCTGCTCCTTGTCAAGGAACTGTCACTATAAGTCAACAGTCTGGAGATGGATGTGGTATGGTAGATTTACTTAGTACTGTCTCTAACTTAGCCTCTGGTATTAATTCTTATACATGGGAATGGACAGATTTAAATGGGACTATAGTTGCTTCTGGTAATAACTCACAGGGTTCTACAATAGGAGTTAATTCTATTACAAATCCAGGACTATATACTTTTACAATTAATTTAGGTAATGGATGTTTTCAGACTGGTACAACAGCTGTAGTAAGTACAAACGCTTTAACATCATCAATAGTTGGTGTTGATGTAACTACAAATGGAGGTTCTGACGGAACCTCTACAGTGACTGTTTCTTTAGGAACTGCTCCTTATGTTTATTTATGGAGTACTGGAGATACAACTGCAGCTGTATCTGGGTTAACAGCTGGTAATTATACTGTTTTAGTAACTGACAACAGAGGATGTACTACTAGTTCTACTGTTACAATATTAGAACCATCTCCTATTACAGTACCTCCTAATGTTAATCCATTGGAAGTATGTATGAATTTATCAACTAATACATTTACATTTACAGATAATAATAATTATATAGGCAGTAATAATATATTACCTTATAAAATAGCTATAAAAGTTAAATTAGTAAATAATTCATCTACAATTTACTCAGGGTCTTTATCTAGTCCTGATATATTTATAGATAATGATTTAGCTGCTTTAAGAACATATAATGCTCCAACAAAATATGGAACAAACACATCTATTACAATATTGTCTGGTGGTACTTTATATAATGATGTTTATGAAATAACATTTGATTGGAATTTTAGTGGTGGTACTACTGTAGAGTCAACTCAAGTTATTTTATTAAACGCATTAAGTATTACTACATTTAATGCTTTATCTATATCATCTACAATGAGTTATAACTGTAATGATGATATAATTAATAGTTTAGATACTACAAATTATTCTATTAATAATCTTCCTTATAATTTTACAAGAACACATTCTTTACTTCCTCCTACAGCGTCTAGTCTTATTTCACCTGTATTATCTTCTTCTTCAAGTGCATTGAACTATACTGGATTAGAAACTGATGTTTGGTCTAACTCTATTTTATCAAATATTATATGGGATATGCCTTCAACTATAAATCATCAGGAATTTTGTATTATAAAAAACTTGACACATAGTTCTAATATTAATGTAATATGTTACGCTGACCCTTGTGTAGTTACTGTATGTATTGAAAAGCTTAGAAATAAATTAAATAGAGCTATATGTAATTGTGACGAAAATGACATTAAAAAATACACATATATATCAAAAAGAGTAGGGCATTTATTAGCTATGTTTAATATTACATTAACTTGTACTAATATGGTTGCTGATTATACTTTACTATATGATATAATAGATATAACTGACTGCGGATGTGGTTGTGAATGCGGAGGTTGTGATTAATAATAAATAAAAAAAAAGAAAATGGCAATAACTACAATATGTGACGTATACTGTTGTATAGAAACAATAAATAATAAATACATTGCAGCTGAATGTTCAAATCCAAAATTAGCTGAAGAATATTTAGCTATATTAGATAAGGTTACTGTGTTAATTGGATTGTACGGTATAGTGTCTAACACATCTAATAGTTGTTATGACGAAACACAAGCTACAACGTATTTAACAGAAATAGCAACATTAACAAATTGTAGTGAAACTTGTGGATGTTCATAAAAAATAAAATATGGCTATTAATATAGATGAAATGTACAGGTTTGTTCAATTTGTAGCAAACAAAGAACAATCAGGATTTATTAAACCTACTGAGTTTAATTTAGCTGTGGATAGAGCTCAAATGCAATTATTCATGGAAAGGTATAATAATCCAGCTGAATATCAACCAGGTAGACCTATACCTAGAGTTTCTTATCAACAAACTCAAAAAATATCTGATGATTTAAGGATGTTTATAAAAAGATTAATGTTACCTGTTAATTCTGATGGTATGATGAATTATCCAGATGATTATATACATTTTAGTAAAGCTACATATAAATATTTATCAGAAATAGATTTAGAAGATGGTTCTGCAAATGCTGGATGTGTAGATTGTTCTTCTGCTGTAGTTGGTCAATCATCTACATCTACTATAGAGAAAATAGTTGGGGTTAAACCTGTTGATGATGGAGAGTTAAATAATCTTTTATCAAGTAGTATTGTATCTCCAACATTAGATTATCCTATACTTGCTTTTTTTGAAGATGGTATACAGTATTATCCTAAAAATTTATCTTCTGTAGAATTAACTTATTTACATAGACCTAGAGTACCATTATGGTCTTCTACTTTAGTTAACAATAGACCAATATATAATCCTAGTGCTTCTATAGATTTAGAATGGTCTGAACAAGTTTTTAATGAAATTGCTATTAGAATATTATCATTTGTAGGAGTTAATTTAAGAGAAGCTGAATTATCTCAATACAGTGAAGGTAAAAAACAAACAGGAATATAAAATATGGCTACAACAAAAAAACAAATAGCAGAACAAATTTTGAGACTTTTAAACTCAGGAGATGTTACTAGTGATAACGATATTGATATAAGAGAAGTGATATTAGCTGTTGAACAAGAAAGAGATAGATTAGTTAGGCTTAGATTATTTGAATCCTTGCAAATGGGAGAAATGATTGTAGCTGGAGATGTCATATCTTCTTTTGATAATGTTTTAATTAAAAACGATTCAACAAAAGATATGTTATACTCAAACTTACCAGGCAATCCTTTATCATTACCGAATGATTATGGAGTATGGCAAGTAAGTTATCAAAAAAATCAAAAGAGTTCATTCATTAGAATGCCTAATGGTTCTATGGGTTTATACAATGGATTACCTTCTTCTGCTTTAGGAGGTAGAGATGGTTTTTTTGTAGAAGGAAATAAAATTTATTATAATGATAGTGTTAGTGATTGTTGTGGTAACAAAGTATTGATTAAAATGGTTTTAAATTCTGGAAGTATAGCTAATGATGTTACGTTTCCTATACCAGCTGACATACAAAGTGAAGTTATTAAAAATGTTATACAGTTATTTAGTATACAAAAACAATTTCCGCATGATGAACAAAATGATAATATAAAATAATATGAATAGTAGTGTAAAGTTAGACGAGGTAGTAAAGTCTTTGTTAATACAACAAGGGGAATATACAGAACATAAGTATATGCAATATTTAGACTTAGCTCTTAGAGGATTAAAAGAATTAACTTTTGATGTTTTAATGGAAGTTAAAGTTGCTACACTTTCCGTTAACGCAAATTTGACTGTAGACTTACCGTGTGATTATGTAAACTATACTAGAATAGGAGTTTGTAAACCTGATGGTAGAATATATACATTAGGAGTTGATGAACAGATTTGTTTAAGTAGAGGTATAGATACTTGTGGTAATGAAACAGCTAATGAAGGTAGAATGGGTTCTACATGGATAGGTAATTATAGAAATGGTGAATCTACAGGTGGAGTTTATGGTTTAGGTGGAGGTCAAAACTCTAATGGATACTATAGAATAGATAGAGAAAATAATCAAATTGCTTTATCTTCAGATGTTGAACATTCAGAAATTGTTTTAGAATATATAGGAGATGGCTCTAATGTAAATGGAGATAATAAAATAAATACATTATCTGAAGAAGCTTTGAGAGCTTATATATATTGGAAATCTTTACAAAGAAAACGAAATACTAACGGACAAGATAAAGAAATGGCTAGAAGAGATTGGTATAATGAAAAAAGACTTGCTAGAGCACGAGTACTTAATTTTACTCCTGACCAAGCTAAAAGAATTACAAGAAAAGGATTTAAACAATCACCTAGATTTTAATATATGCCTTTAGAAAAAAAAATAGTCGCAGGAGGAGGTATGGATATGGATACGGATGAAAGATTCGTAGCTAAAACAGATTATCGTAAAGCTGTTAACTGTCGTATAAATTCTTCAGATGAAGATAGTGCTGGTACAGTGGAAAATATACGTTCTAATAAAGAAATTATAAATCCTAATTTTACAGATGGTACTGTGATAGGTACTTATGAAGATTTAAACGCTAATGTAGTTTATTATTTTGTATCGGGAGGTCCTAATGGTACGGACTCTATATTTAAATATAATCCTACAAATGAATTAATAGAAACAGTATTACAAAGTAATATTTTAAATTTCGGTAAAAATAAATTAATAACAGGTGTAAATGTATTAGGTGATGATTCAGATAAATTTCCACAAGGATTACTTTATTGGACTGACGATAAAAATCCTCCTAGAAAAATAAATATAGATAAAGCTTTGACAGGATTGTATCCAGTTATAGACGCTCAAACAATAAACGCTATTAAACAACCTCCAGCTAAACATCCTATATGTATAGGTAGTTCTAATGGATATATTACTGATACAACATTACTTTCTAATCAATTAAAAGGTAAATCATATCAATTTAAATACAGATATATATATGATGATGGAGAAAAAAGTACATGGTCTCCTATTAGTGATGTTTATATAGATAATACATTTTCTGCTTTTTTTAATATTACAGGTCAAACACAAAATACAAATAATGTATTACCTTTAAAATTTAATTCTGGACATCATACTGTTGATAGAATACAAATAGCATCTAGAAACACAAATGGATTAGATGATTTTATATTAATATCTGATATTAAAAAATCAGATGTAACAGAAAAAATAGCCTTAAATACTTCTTTAACAATAAACACTATATCTACTTCTGTTAACTCATTATTAGATGATACAGATTATGAGTTTTATTTTTATAATGACGCTATATATTCTACTATTGATGTAATAGAGTCAAACATGTTATATAGTGATATACCTCATTTGTCTAAAGCTCAAGAGATAGTAGAGGGAAATAGATTAGTATATGGAAATGTTGTTACTGGACAAACAGGAATATCAAATAAAGATATGACATTAACAGCTGGTCAAAATGCTGTTTCTGCTATTCAAGATATAGGAGTAACAACTACTATAACAAATATAGATATAGCGGCTGACATGGTAATTGCAAACGCAAATGATAGATTTGTTGGTACAGAAAGACAAACTCAAGGGAGATATTATGTTAGATGGAGAATTACACCTCCAGCTGCAGGGTGTTTTAATGCATATAGACTTGTTGCTAATAATTTAGTTTTTTCTAAAGTAATAGAAAAAGATGGTTCCTTATTAGGTGGTCAAGATGAACATGATGGAAATTTAGGAATTATTAATGTAGATTATAATTCTACTTTATATTCTAGTAATATAAGTCCTCTTAATTTAGTTAGTAATATAGCTACTGATTTAAATACTATGTCTGTTACTACTACTACTATTAACAATGGAGGTAATAGTTTAAATGGGGGTTCTTATAATGTAAGAAGTATTGCTGCAGATTTTGTATCTGGAACAAGTAGGTTGAGTCAACCTAATAATGTAGAAGGTACTTTAGATACGAATATAGATTCTGTAAGTTTTTACCCATCAACGGTTGGAGGTAATGTTTATTTAAACATGCAAGTAAATATGGCTTTTGGTAAAGCTTTTTATCTTGACCAGTCTGGAGCTTGTCAAATAGACTCCACTCCTGGGAATACTAGTATTTACAGAATGTCTACAGGTTTTCAACCACATACTTCTATAAATAATCATCAAGTTTCTGGTAGAGCTAATACATCTGCGGGATGTGTATTGACTGCTAATTTAGGAGGAGCTCAACAAGTTGGATTTGCAGTTGGTATAGGGTATGATATGAATAATAATCAACTAGGAGCTGGTAGATTTGCACCTGGTAACTCTGATAGATTTGAATTAGAAATTAATGACTCTACTTATGCAACTACAGGCTTATGTGTTGTAGACATAGGTTCGGGTGATAATGGATTTATGAATAATATATTTGGTTTATATGCAGGACCTAATAATGTATACAATACTCCATTAGATATTTTTAGTGGTAGTCAGTTTGCTGCTATTTGTCCAACTCCAGGAAGACAACCAATAGTTTCTTCTTTTAAAACAGGAGCTAAACATAGATTTGGTTTAGTTTATTACGATGAAGGTAATAGAAGTTCTTCAGTTCAATTATCAGATGTGTCTGATGTATATATACCAAAAAATTCTGATTTAGCTTCTGCTCCGAATCCAGCTGGTAATTTAGGAGAGTGGTATATTAATTGGGAAATTAAACATGAAGCTCCTTCTTGGGCTACTCATTATCAATGGGTTTATGGAGGTAATACTTTAACAAATGATTTTTTACAGTTTGTTACTGAAGGTATTTATGATGGAGTTAATGCTTTAAAAGATGATGGTAGTGGAATGTTACGTTCTAGTGGTAATTATGGAGATAATTTTTTAGTTGATATAAGTAATATAAATCAATACTCAGAAGCTAATGGAGGTGGAGTGGTTTCTTATGATTTTCAAGAAGGAGATATGTTAAGATTAGTATTAGACGACAATGACAATGCTCCTAATGCAACTACAACTGTAGATGTAAATGGTGTTCCTGTTATAGTACCTACTAGTTTAGAATTTAAAATTGTAGGTAGAGTAGGTCAAAAAGATATGGATAGTATTATTGCTACTACTACAGCTTCAACTACTATGCCACAACTATCTGGTAATGGTATATTTTCACAACCAATAGAAGGAGTTCAAGATTATATTGTATTAGCTAGAGAATCTGTTTTATCACAATTTATTGACTCAACTGCTTTAGCTTTATCTCAATTTAAAGGATGGACATGTGAAATTTATTCTCCTAAAAAGAAAACTGAAGATGATAAAATTATATATCATGAATTTGGAGAATTTGGATTAATATCTGGTAATAATCATATGGCAATTGATGACCCATCTATAGCTGTTAATACTTGGGCTCAAAATCAAATTGGTACTACAACATCAGCTACAGGAAGATTTAGAAGAGGTGATGTTTATCTTAGAAATAGAATTACTAGGAGTAGTAAGTTAATAACTCCAATAGAATCTTTTCATTTTTCTGATAATTTTAAATCTAACTATTGGGATAAAGGAAGACCTAACGCTGTATTAGAAGATTTTAAAAGAACAAGAAAATTTGCAACTTGTTTGTATTCAGAAGCTTATATACCAAACACAAATATTAATGGTTTAAATTTAATTATTCCTGATGTTTCATATCAAGAGTTTGAAAGGTCATATAATTCTATTCAAAAATTACATGCTAGAGATAATAATTTAATTATTTTTCAAGAAGATAAAATTTCTAAATCTTTAATAAATAAAAATATTATATATAACATGGATGGTAGTGGTAATATATCTACATCAGATTCAGTATTATCTATATCATCTCCTTATTTAGGTAACTATGGTATATGTAAAAATCCAGAGTCATTTGCTTCTCATGGATTAAGAATGTATTTTAGTGACATTAAAAGAGGTTGTGTTTTAAGATTATCTCAAGATGGAATTACTGAAATATCAATGTATAAAATGAAAGATTATTTTAGTGATTTAAGTGTTACTATTCTTAAAAAAGCTAATTTAAATAACTATAAAATAAAAGGAGCTTTTGATAGAAAGTATGGGGAATATATTATTTCTTATGATAAAATATTAGGAGAACAAGCTGACCCTAGTAACCCTGTTATAGAACACGTTATTTTACCTGCTTCTACATTAGGATTTACTGAAAAAACTAATAGATGGAATAGTTTTTATACTTATTATCCAGAAATGATGGGTTCTTCAGGTGTTGGTATAGTGTCATATGTAGGAGGTAAATTATATCATCATGATATAGGTGTAGACGCTTTACAAAATAAAGAATATAATAAGTTTTATGGTAATGATGTTTCAAGTGATTTATGGTTAATAAGTAATGAAATTCCTTCTAATAATAAAGTTTATAAAGCTATTTCTACAGAATCTGATTATATATGGTCTGTAGATATTGAAAATAGACAAGGACAAAAAACTAGTGTATTTACAACAGACTTTGATACTAGAGAAAATATTCATTACGCTCAAGTGTTAAATGATATTAACAGTCCAGGAGGTATGATAGAAGGAGATAAAATAAGAAGTACTTCTGCTTTAATTAAATTATCTAATTTATCTAGTGTACTTTCAAGACTTTTTGCTGTTAATCTTAATATATTTTCAAGTGAAAGAAATAACAAATAACTTGTAAAAGTTATTAAAAATAAGTATATTTGTAGAAATTAAATTTAAAAAATGAGTTCATTAGTAATAACAGATGAATTAAAGAACGAAATAAGACAAGCTATATACAACATAGAGAATGACTTAAAAAGTATAGACTCTGTTGATTTTAATACTTATATAGGTGATAATGAAGCTTGTCCGTTAAAACATTCTTTTTCAGATGGGATATATGTTAGAGAAATATTTATACCTAAAGGTATGTTATTAACAGGGAAGATACATAAACACGAACATCCTAATTTTCTTTTGAAAGGGGAAGTTATGGTGTTAACAGAAATTGGAGGCACAGAAATATTAAAAGCTCCTTGTTCTATGATTTCAAAACCAGGAACAAAAAGAGCTTTATATGCTATTACAGATTTAGTTTGGACTACGATACACCATAATCCCACTAATACTCAAGATTTGAAAAAGTTAGAAAAGATAGTAATAGCTAAAGATTATAAGGAGTATGATAGATTTATATTATCAGAAAAAGGAGTAGTAAATAAAATAAAGAATAAAATAATTAAAATATTAAGCTTATGACGTGGGTAGCAGCAGGAGTGGCGGTAGTAGGAGGCAGTATACAAGTCGCTCAAGGTATAAATCAAAAACAAAGTGGTAGAGAGCTAGAAAATAGTTTAAATAAACCTACATATCAAATTCCCTCAGAAATAGCTAAAAACATGTCTGAAGCGGAAATAAGGTCTTATCAAGGATTACCTGATGAGCAAAAAGCAGCTTTTTTAGACAACCAACAAAGAGCTTCTCAAACAGCTTTAAGAAGTTCTTCTGATAGAAGGGGTGGACTAGGAATGATTTCTCAAATACAAGCTAATCAAGACCGTTCTAGTTTAGGTTTATTACAGCAAGATGTCACTGCTAGAGATAATAATATTTTAAGAGCTCAACAAGCTAGAACAGTTATGGCTTCTTATAAAGAAAAAAGATTTGAACATGATTACAATGAATACTCTACAGATTTAGATTACGCTAGAGCTCAATTGGGAGCTGGTATGCAAAATGTATCTGGAGGTTTAACGACAGCCGCTTCAGCTATACAAACAGGAATGGCTTATAGTGAAGAAGGTATTTCACGGAGTGATAAAAAATTACATGAACAACAGAATGAAAATAATAATCCAACAATACCACCTACGACAACAGATGGTACGCTTACTGACCAAGTAAGTAATCAAAATTTTATTAATTCAGAAGCTGCATCAAATTCATTAGAAGGTAACCAAGCTCAACTTTATAATTTCTCACTTAATGACGCAGGTTTAGATGAAGATAAGAAAAATATTTTAACTAAAACAATGTTAAAACAAGCAAATAAAGGTGATATGAAAGCTTTAAACTGGTTATCTACAAATTATAAAGATTCAGATAATTCTGTAGACTTAGAAGCTTTGTATAAACAACATGGTGTTCCATATAAAATGATGAAAAAATAATGGCTATAAAATACGCTGGACAACAAAAAATAGGATACGGTAAAGCTCAAGTTTTTGACACTAGTAAATTAGCTGATAATGTAAAATTTGTTGGAGAAAAATTAGAACAAAAAAGGAAACAAAAGAAAAAAGACAAAGCTGAATATCTGAAAAACATGACAGATATTGACGTTTCTAAAATTAGGCAGGTTGATGCTGATTATATAACAAGTAGTGTTAATGATGTAAGTGAATATTTTTATAAAAATTCTGCAGCTATTATGAATCCTAAATTAGATGGAGGTAAGTCATCTATGGAATTACAAAGATTAAAAGGTTTTGCTGTTGGAGAGGTTCAAAAATCTATAGGTATAAAAGAAGAGGATAAATTATTAAATGATAGAATTAATTCTGACCAAGAACATTTTGGTACTAACGAAAATTATAGTTTACATAATAGAAGAAGTCGTACTTCTATGAATGACCCTATGTGGAATGATAGGGAAACTCCAGTAACTGAAACAGAAGTTTCTACATCTATGACTGAACAGGAAAAATCTGAGTTCTATTCTAAGTCAAAATCAGAACAACAAGAAATATTGAGAAATAAAAATCCAATGCAAGTTGCTCTTAATGATTACAACTCTTTAACAACTGACAAAGAAAAACAACAATTTTTAGTAAATAATAATTATGAATTAGGAGACTCTGGAGATAAAGGTGATGGAGTGGATGGAGATTTTGGGGATAAAAGTAAGGAAGCTGAAGAATTATTTCTTGGTAAAGTTAATGAATCAATAGAAAGCACGTCTTCTGTTGTTGGGTCTAGCTCAGATATTAGTGGGTATGAGAACTATGAAGACTACGCTCAAAATAATGTTGGAATCGCTTTAAATGAACAAGAATTTAATAATCTTAAATCGGATTATAATGCATATGAAACTACATGGAATGAATCTCAAGGAACTTTTGAAACAAAAACTCAAGGAGGGGAGATGGTTTTAGGTTTACATAGTATGCAGTTAAATGCTAATCCAATGTTAGGAGAACATATTCAAGAGGTTGCTTCTAAAATAGTGTTTAATGAAACATTAATTAATAAAATAGGGAAAGAAAGAATTGGTGATGGTAGTACCAATATATTTGAAATTAATAAGGAGGTAGCTAGAGAACAAATAATAGCTGGAGTAAAAACATCTGTAGAAGGACATAGGTTTAATGTTGAAATGAAAAAAGAGTTAGACGCAGCTTTACTAGAAGAGCAAGCTATTGACCCTAATTTCACAATGGATGATTTATATCTAAAAATGGCACAACCATTTATTAAAAATGATACTGATATTAAATTTGTTAATGATATACTAAGAACTAAGCCTACTAGAATTAATATAAACAACGCTAATAAACCTAAGTCTAATGAGTTTGCAAGACCGTTAGGTCAATTAGACAATACCTTTGATTTTCAATTAAAAGACGGAGGTAAGTCAAGTAACAGTTCTTATTCTTATGATTTGTTAAATGAGGGTAGTGTAAATGGAAGAAATATTGCAGGAGTTGATATCACTCAAGTGGTAAGTTCTGAAGGTACCGCTAAAGATGTATTAAATATTAGTACAACCAGTAAGGGGTACCGACAATTAGGAGATGCAGATGGTGGTAAATTGAATGACTGGACAAATGTTAGTGGAAGTATAAAGATAAATCCATCTATGATTTTTCCTGCCACTGTTTTTAAGGAAGATTATGAGTATAAAGGAGTTGTTTTTGGAAAAGGAGATAGAGTACCTAAAGAAATATCACATAGTGATGGGAGTGTAACTGATATGAGTGATTTTTTTCCTATTGTAAATGATGAGGGAGTGTACGAAACACATGGTAAGACAAAAATATCTTATTTTATACAAGGTACATCGGCTAATGGAGACATGCCTATTATTATAGAGTATGATAAACAAGTGAGAAAAAACATAGAGTCTTGGGTTATGAGACAAACAGATGACAAAACAAGTATTAGTAAAATGAATATATTATTAGGATTACCTGATTTAGGAGAAGACAGGGCTGAATAAAATTAAAATATGATAGAAAAAGAGATTAATTTAGAAAAAGTTAAATTAGATTTAGAAGTAACTTTACTAGGGGATGTTGAAAGAAATGATGGAGTTTCAACATTAACAACAGAGGAAAAAATGAATTTATTTCCTGAGATTAATGGAGATAAAACATTATTAAAAACTTTAGAAAAAAGTATAGTTTCTGATAACGAAGTATTAAAAAAAAAAAACAATATTCCTTTTTCGTACAATTCTACAGACGAATCAAGCACTTCTCAATCAGGAACCCCTTCTACATTAGAAGCCACCACTACAGAGACAGATAAGATAGTTGAACCAACAACTCAAGAGATAAACTCAAACACTGTAGACTCTGAATCACAAACTCAAGAAATAAATACACAAACAATAGAAGTTGAAGAAACTAAACTTGTAGATGAAACTATTGAAGAAACAGTTGTAGAAGAAGAGGTTGTAGAAGAAGAGGTTGTAGAAGACGTTACAGAAGACGTTACCACTGAAGTTACAGAAGTTCCAAATCAAGATGTAGCAGATATGAATACTTTTCATAAAGGCAAGGGTACTGAAGGTTTAGAACAAGCTTTTGATGATTACCCTACACTTGCATTATATGATTTATATCAAGTTCCAATTAATTTAAAAGTTGATAAACAAGAAAAATTATATGATTTAAAAGATGAGGAGACTATTAATATACCAGGTACTACAGCTATAGCACAACCAATCGTTTTTGAACCTATAATTGCACCAGAGATTAATACAGTTGATGTTAATGTCAATGATATATTAATGAACCACAATAACAATATTAATGGTGAAAATGCAGTTGATTGGGTACCTACTAATGAGAGGGATTATGGTCAGGAAGAATTGTTCGGTACTCATGTTTTGAATCAAAGAGCATATGGTATGGGGTTAGACAATAAAACTATAAACTATGAATTTGACGAAGATGGCAATAATGTTATATATATAGCGGGTCAAAAGGAAGATGGTAGTATAGATTATGAAAACAGAACTATTCTTTCTTCATTTAAAGAAGGAGAAGGTGAAGGGTCTGTAATGTATTCTGTAGAAAGTTTATTTGATGATGAGGATAAACAAAATATATATAAAGGTATTGCATATCAAATGCATTTACAAGGACAAGAATTAACGCCTGGAGCTATTGGTTATTTAGTAGACTCACAATATAACCAATATAAAGCTTTAGTTAATACTCATTATACTAATTTATACTCACAAATAAACAAGAAGTCTTTAAACTATGAAGAAGAATTTACTTTTGAAGATTATAAGGAGTTTTTACCAGAAGCTAAAACTAATTTAATTAAAGATTTAATAAGTAAAAATATTTTTCTTCCTGGAGTTATACATGGTAATGATTTTGAAAAAATGGTTTATGATAATATTTACCAAGAAAGAACAAATCGATATGTAGACAAGGTTATGGTAGATGTTCAAGAGTTAGTAGATGACCCAGAGAATTATAAAGGTGTGTTTTTCCCAAATATAGATGATGATGATTATAATGTAGGTTCAGTTGGAACCACTGGACCTTTCGTTCTTTATGAAACTAGAGCGGAAGATATAGATATATTTAGACAAGCTATTGAGTTAGAATTAGACAAGGATAAATATGACTGGATGGGTAAGTCAGATAAAGATATGATGGGGGGTATGTTGACGAGAAAATGGAAAATGACTCATACAGATTTTAGTTCAATACATAGTAAAAATGAAGATTTAGAAATTGAAAAATTTAACGAAAAAATAGAAACAAGTGAAATTGAAAGTGAATTAGAAGACAATGAAAATGTTGGAGAAGTTGAACCAAAAATTACTTTTATTAAACCTGGAGAAGTAGAGGAAGTTGTAGGTGCAGAAGTGGCAGAGTTAATAAAAAACGGAATGTCTATAACCGATGTGGATATTTATGTAAACGAAAAATATGGTTTAAATTATGATAACGAAACAAGTTCATTGAAATTTTCTCCTAAATATATAAAAGCTCATGGTCAAATTTATCAAGAAATAAATAAACATACATTTGATGAGTTTAATGAACTTCATCCTGAAATGAATAATAAACATTTAGGATTAGAAGCTTGGGAAGGAACTGTAGGGGGAATGATATTTGGTTATGACAATCCAGATTATGATGTAAAATACGATTGGCATGAGGAAAATATAATTATACCTGTATTAAGTATTGTGGGAGACCCATTTACATATATAACAGGTGGAGCTGGTGGGTTCGCAGGTAAAAGTATGGTTGGAATGGCTAGAACTAGACATTTACAACATATGAAAACAAGTGTTCAGATGCTTGTTAATACAGGAAAATATACTGTTCAAGAAGCTAATATTCTTGTAAAAGCAAATAACGCTAAATTATACAATAGGATTATTAAAAGTGAAGGTATAGTAACTAGTGGTTTAGGATTAGGTCTATACACTACAACTGCCGAAATAGCTATGCATAGTACAGAGAATTTTGATGACATGTATGTTGGTGAAGTTATTAAAAATGGATTAGTCAATACAGCATTAGGTGGTGGTATAGGACACATTACTGGATTATCATCAAGGGTGAAGACAAAGATAGATAGATTATTTGGGAAAAATAACAACCAATTTAAAACCACTTTTAATGATGGATTAAAATTAGAGTTAAATGTTCCTAATAAAATAAGTACATTAAACAATATGGGTGCATGGACTGGGAAAAGAGGTACGGATGTAGTTGCCCTTGGATTAGAGTCTGGATTATTTATGTCTGCTCATTATGATGACAAAAAAAGTTTAGCAGAAAATTATCGAGACAATGTAGTTTTTCTGTTTAGTTTAAAAACAGCTATGTCTACGATGAAATTAGGTGCAAAACCTGATGGTAGTAAAATGAAATATAAAGAAGATTTTAAAGTTAACAAGGAAACCTTAGAACATATTAATAGACAGTTTAATGGAACACAAAAATTTAAAAACTCAGGAGAATTATATGATTATTTAGATAAAGAAATGAAAGGTTCTTTAACAAATAATAAAAAGGGTGAGTTAGATATGAATAAAATTACTGAATTGCAATCTATATTATCATCATTACCTTTAGATGTTCAGTATAAATATTTAGATTCTAGGAATTTTTCTGTTGATATGGAATTACCAGATTTAATTCCAATGCATATGGAGTCAGTAACGATAGAAGGAAAAGAAAGTATAGTTTATTCAAATCATAAAGGTGAGGTTATAGAAGTTAGAAACGCTAAAGACATAGCGGAAATATCTAGTGGAGAAATGACAACGAGCCAATATATGGATAAAGTATTTGAAACTTCCTCTAGACGACTTACTGAGTATGGGATTAAAGAAGATAAATATGTTGAAGATTTAAATAAGAAATTAAAATCTCATAACATAACTCCAACCGAATATCAACAGTGGTTTAATGGAACTATGGGTAAGGGTCAGAAATATGAAAACTTGGAGCTTTCAAAAAAAATATCAAATGTAGTAAATAATCAATTTCAACAAAAATCTTTAGAAACATCAAAGGTATTAGAAGATTTTAGTAGTAACGTTTTAACTCAATCAATTTCTAATTTAAAAGATAGAGGAGTTGAAAATCCAAATGCTAGAGCTATAGCTAACGAATGTCTATCAGTTCAAAATAAATTTTTTGAAAGAGAACGAGCTGTAAACTCAGAAAACTCAAGACTTATAGAACAAGAAATAAACCATATAGAAACATTAGAAAAGAACAAACATATACAAGGATACGAACATACAAATGAAAATGGTGAGATAGTATATACTAATAAACCAACAGGTAAAGCAGGAGAAAGGTCTGTTACTACAAATATAACTGCAGATAATAAAGTTTATATAGGTGAATTGTTAGGAGCGGAATTAACTATTGGAAATAAAAGTAGAGTTATAAACGCATTGAAAGAATCAAATAAGTTAACTCCTGAGTTAGAGAATTTGATAAATGAAACTACTACCCTTAAAGAACTGCAAGAGATTGTAAAAGAAAAAACAAATATAGAAGCTTTAGAATATAAAACAAACGACCAGCATTTAGAGTTCTTAATAAACAAAGAAAACAATTCAACAGTTGTTTTAACTGGTGAAAAAACTATAGTTGAGAGTAGGGAGGTTACTTCATTTGATGTATTGACATCTGAAAACTCAGAAGTTTTATTAAAACAGGCAACAACTCCAGCTCATAGACAGATGATAGAAGACGGTTTAATAGCTCTGCAAAAATTATCGGAAAAGGGAGTTGAATCAAAAGTTACAATGCATAATAGTCAAGAATCATTTTTAAAGGTATTAGAAAATGATGGTATGACAGTAGAATCTAATAAATATGCAGCAACAGCATATGTAGATAAAAAAGGTAATATGCATTTTAACACAAAAGTAACTAGAGAAAAAACTGATGTTTATCATGAATACCAACATTTAGAGTTAGATGTATTAAAGAATAAATCTCCAGAAAAATATAAACAATATATAGAGGAGGTAAATACTTTGTTAGAAAATGAAGGAGCTTTAGCTCATATATTAGCTATTGTAGACGCAAAGGACAACCAAGGTAATAAAATATATACAGTAGAAGAAACGAGTAAAGATGGAGGAGTTTCTACTAATTTAGAAAAAACAATAGAATATAGAGGAGAGGAAGCATTGATTAGAATAGCTGAAGCGGTTCGTAATGGAACAATTGACCCTAAATCTTTAGATGCAATTAAAAACAGTAGTATATTAAATAAAATGAAAATAAAGATTAATGAATCTTTAAATTCTTTAGGAAGTAGTTCAAAACTTAAAACTAGTGTTGAGGTTTTAGAATACATATCAAATCATGTTAAGGACTTTGAATCAACAAAAGTTACTTCCGAGAAAACCACAACTAAATCTACTGATTTAGAAACAGTAGGTGAAGGAGAAGGTAAGCTCAAAGTAACTGAAAAAGTTTCTAATTTAACAAGTGAAAAAGAGCTTCTGGAAACTGCAGACTTAGAAACTCTAACTTCAACAGAAAGAACTAAAATAGAAAACAGAATAAAAGCAATAGACGCAGAATTAGATGTGCTAAAAGTTAAGGAAACAGTTGAATCTACACCTAAGAGATTAGAAACATTAGTTGAGGAGTTAGAGACATTAAAATCTGAAGGAGCTTCTCAGGAAGCAATAGACGCTAAGTTTCAAGAGATAAATAGTGCTAGAGTTAAACAAGCTCAAGCGGAATTAGGACCTGAAGTGGGAGAGACAATAGAAGCTAGAGATGCTAGAGAATTATCCGAAATTACTCCACAAGAAGTATTTAACACTAGTAGGGATTTATTAAACAATACAGATTTAAAAGAAACAAAAACTATAAATGACGTTACAGGTTTAGAAGAAGTTAAAGGTTATAATGTAGAAACACAAAAACTTATACAAAATTTAAAAGAAGTTAAGTTTAATCCAGAATCTAAAAATGTTGAAGTTTTAACCGCTGAATACAATAATATTGTAAAGAAAATTAGTAATGGTACAGCAACTCCAAAAGAAATTAATGACTCTTTTATTAAGATTAATAATTTAGAAAAAGGAGAAGTAATAGTAACTAATTTAACTTCTAGTTTAGAAAAACACGGTGGAGCTATAAGAGGATTGAGTGGATTAACAAGTGGTAATACTAATTTACAAGGGACAGTAATTGGAGGAACAGGTAAAATTGGAGGTATAGAAATAAAAACTAAAGAAATGTTAGATAGAGATTTATCAACTTTAAATCTTAGTATGATAGAAGGGTATCTATACATGGAAAAGGGAGGTGAAATCACAAAAAACATTATAGGCCCTATACAAGAAGCTCATGTTGAATACAATTTAAATGTTAGAAAAAACACGACAGATTGGTTTGAAAACACATCCATGAAAAATCCAATTAGGAGGAAAAAAACTATGACTAAAATGGGGTTACTTTTAAGTCAGAGAGAAAGGAATAGTATTGATGGTAAAAACGTATGGTTAGAAATTTTAGAAGGAAAAGATGCTGGAGGAAATTATGATAGAGGTTATAGTAAAAAAGAAAAAACTAGAATACAGAAAGAGTACGACAAGTTACCAAAACTAGAAGATGGTAGTATAGATATAGTTAAAGCTTTTGAAGGTTTGTCTGTTACAGAAAGAAAAATCTTAGAGACATATGAAAATATGACTAGTGAGTTAAGAGAAAAACAGAAAATTGTCAATGAAATAAATGGTAAGGATTTTGTAGATATAGAAAATTATTTCCCACATTTAAGTAAAATTAAATTTGAAAAGGGTCAAGAAGTGACAACCAAGTCATCTAATAAAGAATTTTTAGACGAATTGTATGATGGAGAGCTAAACACAAAAATAAAGTCTGATAGGGGTATTGAACGAACAGCTGAGGGTGTTCTTCCAATGGAGTTTAATTTAGATAAAGTAATGATTAATCTAATTGGGGAGACGAGTCGTGACCATGCTTACTCTGGTACATTGAAAAAGGTAAATAGTTTAATTACAAGTATGAAGGGCGGAGAAAATGCAGACGTAAATCTGGTACTTACTGCTATTCAAAAAAGATTTAATGATTCAGTAAAATTACAATTACATACAAATAATGGTTTTATTTCAAAAGTTGGTAAGCCTCTTTTTAATGTAAACTACGCTACACAACTTATTAGTGTTAGAAGACTGTTCTTTGTAGAGCCTCTGTCTGAATCACTAAGAATGGTAACAACTAGACCTAGGGAACAGTATCCAGATTTCTTTAAACAAATTGGAGAGGGTTCTAATAGAAGATTAAAAAACATGTTAGGAGGAGATGATGCTAATATCCCTTTCAATATAATGGAAAGGACTGGCTCTACAGGTCTAATGAAAGCGAATAAAATTGGTATGGAGTATAACCAACCTGGGAGATTAAATACTATGGATAAAGCTAATAATTATCTTTTAGGAATGATTGATAGGAGTCAAATTAATATAGTTTGGATGCCTGCTTTTAAAGCTGAATTTAAGAAGTCAGGAAAAGAGTTTAATGTGAAAGAGTACAAAGCAAATCCAGACGCTTATTTTGAGGCAAACGCAAGAATATTTAAAGAGTCTTCTAGAATAGCAGATAGAGAATTAGGTAAGTGGAAAAATGAATCTACTATAGGTGGTAAAAGAACAAACATTGACATATTAGGATTAACAACATTAGAGACTTCTAGTGAATGGGCTCCTATAATGACATACATGAGTAACTTTGGAGCTCAAGAGGTAGCTATGATGCAAAAAGGATTAAAAGACTTAGTGAGAGGTGATAACGCAGAAACTAGAGCTCAGTCAGTTAGGGAGGTATTAGGGGTGTTTAGTTCTGGTGTAGTGTATGGAATAGCATCTGGAGTGGGTTATGGGTTCCAACAATATTACACTGAAAGAAAATTGTTAGAAAATCAATTAGGAGATGTTGGAGATTATGACCAAAAAGAAATTAGAAGAAAAATCTCTACTTTAGACGCTAAATGGGAACAAGAATATAGTGATATGACTAATCCAGAAAGCATTAAAAAAGAAATGATTACTAATGGTATGTTTTTAGCTACTTCTAAATATAGTCAAGCTGTAAAAGTTGTATTGGGGTCTTCATTAGGAGTTATGGACAATATAACTTCTAGTGAACAATTTCAGGTATTAGGAGGTAATCAAGCTGTAGGATTAGATTGGTTAGAATATTCTAAAGAGTTATTTTCAGATGCAACATATAGTAAAATACCTAAGAACCCTGAAGATATACTTATGAACATGTTACCTCAAATAGAAATGGCTTGGGATGTATTTAATGAAGACGCTCCTCAAGCGGTATTAGATTATATTTCTAGAGGTGAGTATTTAGCAGATTTTGAAGAAGAGTATAAAGAAGATATTAATATGTATAATTTCTTATCAACATCCTTAAAAGTTGCTTTATTCTCAGTTGGTAAAGCATTACCTTTCCAAAAAGATATAGACCAAACTTTAAAAAGTATGTATAATTTTTATGGTGTTAATATTCAGGAAAACAGAAAGTTAATTAATACTATTAAAAATACAAGTGGTGGTCAGACTCAGGAGTATACAGGAGGACCTGATGTTTATACAGGAGGACCTGATGTTTATACAGGAGGACCTGACCAATCAACAGCTGGAGATTTGCCTGTAATTAGGGAGGATGAAGGAGGTAAAACTACTACAGAAAAAAATAAAAAAACAAAAAGAAATGAGTATGGTGAGCGGGGTACTCACTCATTAACCGATAAAGAGTTTGACGCTAAGTATGGAGAAAACTTTAGATGGTGGTATTATAGTGGTGATGAATTAAAAGAAAAATATTCTCAAGAAGAGTGTAAGGAGTTTTTACCATACAAAGAATATAATAAATTATTTCCTGAAGATGCCTATTAAAAGTAACAATAAAATTATTAACATCAAATCGTTAGAAAGTTAGAATAAAATTCACTATATTTGTATAATATAAAAACTTAAAAAAAATGGCAGATAAACATGACGAATTATCTTTAGGAATGGGTAAACAATGCTTACTAAAAGCTAGTGATGTTCTTATAGGTAGAAAAGGTTATTACATATACGCAATAACAGACACTGTATTAGCATCAGTAACTACGGTTACAGAAGCGGCTGCAGCGGGTGAGACTATAACAGGTACGATAACTGGATTAACTTTATCGGCTGGCTCACAATTTCCTATAACTATAACAGATTTAACTGTTACATCAGGAACTTGTATTATTTATCTAAGAGATTAATATTATATGAAGTTAGGATTCGGAATATCATTAACTACTATAAAAGGATTCAAAACAGCTGAACAAAGGCAAGTAAGTACCTTTAAGGCTAGAGTTATTGCAGATAGTGGAATATTTGAAGCTAAGGCTTGTGCAGAAGTGCAATTAACAATTTTAAGTAAAATACAATGAGTTTATTAGATGATGTTAGTATAGTAGTAACACCTAACGGATATAAGGCAGGAGAGTTGTATGCAGTTATTCCTGTACCTACTTTGGGTTCTGAAGAAGTAACTGATGGAGATTTTAGTCAAGAAGGTTCTGAAAAAGTTACAAATGGTGATTTTTCATCTACTAGAGATTGGACTCAAGTTGGTTCTAATGGTTGGAGTATAGACAGGGGAACAAATACATTAAATTTTATTGATGCAAGTAATTATGTATTTCAAGGTATAAGTACAGTTTCAGGAAAGTCATATAAAGTTACATTAGATATAGAACTTGATTCAGGAACTATTGTTGCTAAATCATTTGCTTCACAAGACATTATAACAGTAACATCAACAGGAAGACAAACAGTTATAGGATATTTTACAGAAGGTGACAGTAATGCTAATTTTGGTTTTGTAGCATCAAATAATGCAAATGGTAAAATACATAGTGTATCAGTAAAAGAAGTAGGAGCA
>TARA_R110000764_G_scaffold707_1_pt1 | contig 33499 bp, 7 predicted proteins | sample TARA_R110000764 | Tara Oceans TARA_R110000764 (sample SAMEA4398111) | marine metagenome | biome: Polar Biome; feature: [SRF] surface water layer (ENVO:00010504); material: water (ENVO:00002006), including particulate matter (ENVO:01000060) such as... | depth 5 m | reverse complement strand
AATAAACTGGACAAAAATGAGCCCTTGCAGAAATGCAGGGGTTTTATTTTCTAAGTAAACTTTGATTTTCTTTTTTTAAGTAGTCAACCTCAACTCTAAGTGCATGAACTTCTGCAACTAAATCTAAAACTTGTTGTCTTAGGGTGTCTTTTTCTTTTCCACTGCTTTCTAGTAAGTCTTCTAGATTACAAACTCTCTTCTTTAAATCGTCTCTGTATTGCACACCTTCACTGTTTTGATAATTAAACCTTTTTTGATCTATATTTGATTTTAACTTGGCCTCAAAGTATCTCCATACTGAAGCTGAACCTAACACTCCTATGACGGCTAATGCTATTTGTAGGAAATTGTCCATGTGGTAGATGTTTTATTTATACAGTTAAGTAGAGGATTCATATTAATTTTTTTTTGTTTTAAAGTTTACAGGTGTAATTGGTTTAGCTACTGGTTTAATTATTGGTTTAGTTATTGGTACAGTTACCGGTCTTGTGTGCATTACAGGTGGACTGTATGTATTTCTAACATTAATGTTTGGAACACTATAGTAATTCCAATTTCTATGTTGCCAATTTTGATTATAATTATATCTAAAAGGATCATCTTGACGTAGTATTCTAAACTTAAAGTCTCTAACAGGGACCGCAAGAGTGTCACCTTTTTCTGTTATTGTCAAAATACTTTTAATTTTATAGCTTGTAGATAAGTTATATGTACCACAAGATGAGAGTGTTATAAATACTAGTGCTAATACTGCCAATATATTTCTCATAGTTAGTCTTGTGTGTCTCTTTATCCTATATAATAATATACACTTTTTTAATGTATATATAACATAAATTCCCCTGAATTAACAGGGGAACTTAATCTTTTATTTAATCCAAAACTTATCTAATTTAAGAGAGTTCTTCCATTTCTGTATAGTATATAAAATTGGAATAACATCTTTCCACTCTTTTCCTAGTTTCCATTGTCCTTTGTTAGGATTGTTTTGATATACATAATCAGAGTCAGCTTCATAACCTTCTTTACCTTTTGTGATTAATTCATATGGTGTCCATATTGTCATGCTTAAGGCTTGACCTAATTCACCCATTGTTCTTGTAGTAGCAATTGGTGATTTAGCCATCTGGAATATTTGTTCCATTGATGCTGGTAAAACAACAGCAAATAATACTAATTCTTTATACAGTCTATCTCCTTGATACTTGGTTAAGTTTTTAATTCTTTTTTCAGTATCACTATCATCATCCTCTCCTTCTAATAAACCTGCTAAAAGTTGATTAGTTAAAAACACTCCTCCTATAATAGCCATCTCTCCCATTGTTCTATAGAATCCAAAAAGTTTGTTTTTACCTTTTTGATCTGCTTGGCCACCTAAACCATCATAACCGTCTTGTTCTTTTAAATAACTTTCAGTAAGCTCTTTCATATTACCTTTGGCCTGAGCTACATTCTTAAAGAAAAATGCCATAAACTTAAACCAAGACTTATATCTACCTTCCATCCAACCAAGATTCTCATCAAAGTATTCTGTTTGGAATCTAGCTCTTATTGCAGGAGCAACCCACTTATGAAACTGAGCAGCTAAGTTACCAAGCGTGTGTGATTGAATAACCATTCTATCTTCACTAGCGTAGTTACCATGAATTTGCTTATTGACTTCTCTAATCTTGTTTCTTAAGTCATATCTAAAAGCATCATTATACTCTTGAGTAGAACCATCTTTGTTTAATACTTTCCATTTACCTTGTTCTAAATCTAACTCTTTAGTTTTAGTATTAAAGTTAAATGCATCATACATAGACATTGTTTCTCCTGTTGCTTCATCTACTAGGTTAACATCCATAATCATGGCAATACCCACTCTACTTTGTACATTATATTCTGCAGCATCTTGCATTACATAACCCCATTCTTTAAATCTTTCCCATATGCTTTTTCCATCTTGATCTTTTCCAGATTCACGTATGTCTGTAGAATCATCCATCATTCTTAGAAGTTCTGTGAATGCTTCATACTTATTATTTGCATAATCAGGATCATAGTTAGACTTACCAATACCTGCTAATCCTGCTGTAGCAACATCAGCTAAGTCTCTAACTCCAGCACCAGTCCTTTCAACAAGACCTGTGATTGCTTGTTTATTCCACTCACCACCAGCTCTAAGAAAGTTCTTTTTAGTAAAAAATCTACCACCCAACATTTCAATGTTGTTGTTGATCCTACCCATAAGGTAGTTATTAAAGTTACCAAAAGGATTAAATGCTACATAAGCAAGAGATGATTGTTGAATTAAAAGATCAGCTATTTTATCTACTGCACCTTTTGTTATTAACTCATTATCATAGTATACCATTGACATATACTTTCTTAATCTTCTTACAGTATTAGAATCACCACTTGTTTCTTTCTTAAATCCAACAGATCCACTTTGTGTAACACCACTAATAGCTGAGTCAAGAGCTGAGTCAACTTTCTGCTTAGCTTTATTCACTAAGTTTTGAGAACGCCCAACAAAACGTGTGTTAACATCAGACGGTTCATACTGTCTATTGTTTACTACTCTTTGTATTGCAGTTAAAGTATCTTCTATCTGACCCATAACTTCATAGTGCTCTGCCATAGCACTAAACTTTATAAGGCTTGTTGCTAGATCTCCACTTAACTCATTAGCTAAAGGTCTACTTCTTATTTTTGCTTGTTCTCCTGTTAATTCTGCTAATTTTCTTCTATAACCTTCTCTGTTTATTTTATTCTTTTTATAATCATCTTCAAGAAGTGTTATCTTAGCTTCTACAGCTTCCAAATCTCCTTCTTTTCTAGGGCTTCCTACCATAAAAATAGGTAAGCTATTCATTATGTCTCCAGCCTCGTCAAGGAGTACTGCTTTTTGTACAGCTGTTTCTTGAAATAAATTTTTAACTCCTCTTACAGAGTTAGCATACATTCTAGAAACTACACTTGGTCTGTTCTTAAGATCATCTAAAAGGTTTGATTTTACAACAGGATTCTTACCTAACATTGATTGTCTAACACTATCAGGCAACATCCTAAGCAACTCTTCTTCAAAATACTTTACATATAAAACATAAAACTCTCTCTGTGCTATTGATAATGCATCAGTTTTAGAAGAATCAAATATTGCTTTGTATTTGTCACTACGTAAATCTTCTATTCTGTTACCATCTTTATCTAACCTAAATTGATTTTTGTCTTTATACTCATTTTTAACAAACCTACCATCAACACCTTTTACTACTACACCTGTAGCTTGACCACCGGGATTTCTAGATGCTTGATTATATTTAACTAAGTCATAGTATCTAGCTTCATATGCATTATACTCAACAGAATCTACTCTTGATTTTTTAAACCATCTTCCTTCATATGCATCATTACTTACAAAGTATTCAAATTTATTTCGTGCATCAATAAACTCTTGATTGTATGAGTAGTATTCACCATCAATTCTTGAACCATTTTCATCAACTCTTTCTGCAAAACTAAACTCAGCAAAAGCTCTTTTTTTATTTGCTAAATCAATATTAAAAGCTAAGTCAGCATCAGATGCTTGAACCTTATCAGTAATATCTAAATAAGTAAGAGGTACATTATCACTATCTCTAGTTGCATCTCTTAATTCTTTCTGCTTGTCATAGAATTTTCTACCAATAGGTTTGACATATGTACCATTACGTGTACCATCTTCATTAAAGTTTTGCATATAGTTATACGCATTCTCTTTATTTTCACCACTAAGCATTAAGATTTTGTTACCCGCTGCTCTAATTACTTTTTCTCTATACTGAATTCTATCTAGTAGAAGTTGTTTTTGAGATTTATATATTTTAGCTACTACAGCAAGTAATGTATCTGTAGAAGTGTCCATATCCCTTGTTTGTAAATCAATACCAGGAATATCATTAACTATAGTTAACTCTTTAATTAAATCTGCTTCAGTAAATCCGCTACCTTCTACACCAAATTGCTTTGATGACCTAAGTCTTACAGTTTCTTTAACGTAATTAAAAATAGCATCATTGATTATACCTTCTCTACCTTCTGATACAAGTCTGGTTCCACCAATTAACTTATCAACTTCTAATTTTAAATTTAATACTAGTTGTTGCTGTGTTGCATTTAATTCTTTAGACCCTTCTATTGCATATAAAGGTTCATAGGTTGCTAGAAATCTATTAAAGTTTAATATAAACCCTATGTATTCTGGATCACCAGTAACGTTTTTAGGATCAGTAGCATAATCTGAAAACTCTCTAATATCTTTTAAAGCATTGCTTAATAATCCTGTATAGATTTTTGATTGTGCTTTAGGCCCTTTGCTAATACCACTAGCAATATATGCTTGCAGCTTTGCAAAGTCTAACAACCTTTGTTCTTTAGAACGTTTAGAATATACTTTTTTACTATTTAAGTCTCCTCTTTGTGCTTGATCTATAGCACTACTAAAGGATTGTAAAGCACCAAACACCGTATTCAATTCAGGATATAACTCTTGTGCTACTTCTTCTTCAATGTTTGATTCAATTTCTTCTTGTGCCAACTTATCTTTATCTCCTCTATATGGAGCTTCAGGTTGGTCATTAATTTTTTCTTGAAGTTTCTTTCTGTTTTTGTTATTGACTGTTGACGGTATAAGCATGTCTACATAAACACCATTTTCTGATGGTTTAGTTTCTGTATGATCTACTTTATCTTCATAGTTCCATGTTCCTTTATAGTCTTGCTTTTCACCTTTTCCATTTATATCCATTTGAACATGAAATGTAGATGCAGCAAAAGCACCATCATAAACATTATAGCCCATGTTCTCAAACATCCTTCTATAAAGGTTTACTTGTAAATTATGTTGTCCCTTAGTACTTAAGACAGTTACCTCTCTACCAAGCTTATCTTTACTTTCACTTCTTAACCTACTATCAGCAGGTAAACTCCATTCAGTAAATTCATATGCTCCCAACCCTCTTCTACCTGCACTTTGAGATAGTGAAATTTTCTTATCTATTGAGTTTTTACTTGTCTTTAAATCAAAGATTCTAATGAAACCATTTCTATCAATGATAACTAAATCTGCAGTTCCTGCAAGTTTTGTTGCTTCATCATATACAACTACTTGAGACAAAGCTATTCCATCAACAGGCATGAATTGTTTAATTACAACTTTCATTGCACCAAACATTTCTAATGCTTGCTCACGGCTAAGCACGGCCATCTGCTTTATTGCTTGTTCCATTACTATACTTATGTCTCCTTCATAGCCATTTTCTAATCTAACTATTGACTCAACAATCATGTCAACATCGTTACCTAAGTCTAGGTTGAGCTGTACATCTTTTTCTTTCTGAACATCTGCAGCCTTACCTTTAGCTATTTGATCTTTAAATTTTTTATTAAAAACAGCATCAGGTTTTTTACCTTTTTCTTTTAGTTTTTGTAATTCCTCATCCCTCCTAATTATTGCTTCTCCTTCTTTATTACTAAGTTTTCCTTTTATAGCAGTAGTTGCAGACATGTATACTTGTCCATCAGGATCATTAACATCTATGTAAGTATGATTCTTTTGGTTAAATACTATTCTAGGACCAGACTCACTTGTCTCTGTAGGACCAACATATAATCTATCCTTAGATGATTTACTTTGTTCAGCTGTACCAAACATTTGATTTAGTACCTCATTCTGAATACCGTTTCCTTTTGAACGTGCTGCATCTAAAATTGATTGTACTTCTGGAGTAAAAGAATATCTAAGCTTTGCACTTGCTTTACTCTCTATTTTAAATTCAATATTCTCTGTATTTAATAATCTAGCAATATCAGTAAATGTTGCATTCTTATTAATAGCAGAAACCGGTATAGGTTCACCAGTAACATATTCATGTAAATTTTCTATGACGTTCTTAAACCACTCTAATGCATCTTGAATTAATTGTAAGAATGAATTAGTTGGTTGAGATTCATACTCACTATTAAAGTGTCTTGTTAAAGCTTGTGTAACTATTTCTAAATTTCTATCTAAGTCATTAAAATTTCTCTTATTATTATAGGCTTCAGTAATCTGTTGAACCATTTCTGGAAAGTTTACTTTAGCTTCTGCAAGTAAGTTGTTAAATAAAGATTCATTGTCTACTTTAATAGCATCAATGAATGGATGAAGCATCTCTTCTATTGCTGTTTCATTTGTTACTCTTCCTTTAACTAAATAAGCTACTTTATCAAAGTAAAATGAATTCACTTTTGCAAAATCACCAGATGTTTTTCTCCATCTTGGTAAATTATCATGTATTCTTTTAGCTTCTTTAACTGATACTAATCTTGTTGTTATACCCGGAAACATTCTTTGAAGATGCCCCACTACTTTTTGAGATCTAGGTTTATCCCAAGCCCTTGTAGATTCTAATATATCTTTAGGTGTAAAAACATTATTAAGCATTTTTACTTTAAATGTTTTAGCTGTTGCGGCAAAATCAATAGTTTCTGTAGGGATATTATTGATATCTAAATACTTATATATAGCTGTCATATTATCCTTTACAGCTTGAGCATTGTACTCTTGTGTACCTGGATATGCAACGTTAACAACATAGTTACCATTAAACATATGAATTAGTTTCTTGTTAACTAAATTGCCAATAACACTATCACCAAACTTCTTTTGTTTAAAAGCATAGACTGTTTTTGCAGTTTTTACAAACTTTGCAGCTTCCACAACAGTTGGAAAGTTATCACTTTCATTAGCGTTCTGCCAAGAGTTAATAATACTGTTTGTTTCAATTTCAGTTTTATAAACTTCTTGGAGTGCTTTATACTCTGCCGTATTTACATTGGGACATCTTGCCATATTATATTATCTTAAACATTTTAATGATTCCATAAATTCTTCTTCAGAACTTAACTCTCCTAGTCCCTGATAGAACCCTTTTAATTTTTGTGCATTATAAAATGCAATCATGCTAGCATAAGTAGACATTTTGTTATTAGCAAAAATAGCCTTTTTTTCTGGATTTGCATCAACTTCAGCATCCCAAAACGCTGCAAGCTCAAGGTTTTCCTCAGCTTCAAACTCAAGTGTTAGTTGAGTATCTAAGTCTGCTGCTCCAAATAATCCACCAGCAAACTCATCCAGGTTGCTCTCTGAATTTACCTCACTAGTTTGTGGTGCACTTGTCTCACTCTGTGAATTTTGTGCTAGGTTTAACACTGCAATTCTATTACCATTGTTTTCCTCCCACTTCATTTCTAATCCAGTACGCACTGACATTATTTGATTCTTATCATTAACTACATAGTTATTACCCTTATAAGTAACAACTTTAGCTCTACCTTCTTGAACTGCTAAGTTAGCATAAATCTTAAGTCTATCTTTACTGACTGATTTAAACACCTCTACTCCTTTTTTATTAAGTATTCTATCACCGTCAATTGTATACTCTTGTTTAGGTTTACCAGTTGGTGTATAAGTTATAGTTCTAGCAGAAGGTTGTTCAGCAACAGGTTTTACATCTGCTACATTTTTACCATCTGCTTTTACTTGTGTTCCACCTTGGCTAGGTGTTCCAACTACTATATCAATCTCATTAGCCTGTTGTATTACTTTTTCAACATCTTGTTCTTGTTTACTCAATTCACCAGGAAAGCTTTCAGCATTGTTGTTAGGACCTGCAGCATCAGGATCTCTATGCAGTTCTGCAATAGTATCTCTTACTTCAGCGTATGTAAGCCTTGGCCCAAACATGAAACCTATTCCATTTTGTTGGTTAGAACCGTATGTATCAACTAATTCAAAAGTACGTACATCTTTATTAGATAAGTTTTCATTTGCCTTATATGTTTTATATAAAGCAGTATCACCTGAAATAGTTCTTACTCTAATATAGTCAACATCCTTAGTAACTAACTGACTCTTATTTTTAATACTTACAACATCATCTTTTACATTTACATTTTTGTTTGCACTTGAAAAAGTTTTAAGCAAAGCATTATTTATATTAGACTGTAGATAACCTTCTCTAAATTCTGTTTTTACTTCAGCAAGCGTCATTCCAAAAACTTCTTTCATTTTAGAGTTAGAAGCATCACGCAATGCTATGTTAGCAGTTGCTATATGATCTAGATATGAACTCATTGTAAATGGAGATATTGCTTCTAGTAAAGTACCATAAGACAATTGAAGGCCATCCTTCACCATCATGTAATTAATAATTGAAAGTGCATCATCTTTTGTTTCTAATGAACCATATAACTTAGCAAAAGAAGTTTGTAAATCTACTTTCTGAGATGCATTTAAACTTCTAAAGGTGTTAGCCTGTAAAAGATTTAATCCTGTAAAGTTAGTCTTATCACTTGCCGGTATACTTAAAGCAAAAGTATCTAGGAAGAAGTTGTTCTTTCCTGCTTTTGTAAGTCTTAAGTTTTCTACTATGTTATTAATAGAGTTTTTACCTGACGGATATAAGAAGTCATTGTTTAGATTAGCAATAGAAGCAGTTGTTCCATTACCTCCGTTGTGCTGATATGCTTTAATTGTTATATAAGATAATAAATCTTTAGCAATTTTAGATTGAACCTCTGCAGTGAACTCCATAGAGTCAGTATTAACACTTTCCAATACATCATTCATAATGTCTGTAAACTCTGGACTAGCACTTAAGAATGTAGCAGGTAATAATTCATCATATATTTGATCAAAAACCTCTAAGTATTTAGATTGCCATGTGTCACTCTTATAGATAGGAGTAAGATCCATTATTGCATCTTCTGCAAACAACTTCTCCATTTGTTCTCTTTTGTAATTTACACTAGCTATATCTTTTCCTAAACCATTTGTTAAATCTGAAACAGATCTCATGTTTTTGGTAAACTTAGAAACTTGCAATGCCTCTCTGAATATTAAAAGAACAGAATATTTTTCTACAGCAGTAAGTTCAACATCTAATCCTTCACGTAACATACCAGATGTAACATCAACCATTTGAAGGTCAGTATTTTTTTTGTCAGATAGTTGAGCTTTAACTATGCTTTCTACACCAGGGTCAGTTTTTTCTTTTTTGTTAATTGCCTCAGTATAAATGTCTTGGATAAAAGGTTGATTAATTAACAACAAGGCAGTCTTAATTGGCATTCCTAATGCTACCATATTTGTAACTAAAGCTAATGCTTCTTTATTCAAACCTAGTTTTGCAACCAGTCTTTCTTTAGCATTATCAGTTGCCATGGTTATTAAAGAAGAAATGATATCTTGTTTTCTTAAACCTTCTTTACCATCTGGTAATCTTTCTCTTAAGAATTCAAAGCTGTTAAACGTAACACCATCTATTGTAATTACTGGAGACAGTCCTTTACCTGACAAAGCAATTTTATATTCTGTTAATAAACTCAAGGCTTGATTAGGAGAAACAACTGCACCAATAGCCGCACCTTTATTTGCAGCAAATGCTTTTATTTTACCTAATAGATTATCTATATCAATATTGTCTTCTCTAGAACGGCTTACTAAATATTCTGATCTAGTAGAGCTGTCTACTGTCTCATCACTAAACTCATCCCACAAGTCTTCTAATATATCTAAACTTGCAGGAGTATATGATACAGGTAACTCACCAACTAAAGCGTCTTCAGTTACTGCAGTGTTACCCATTAACGCATACTTAGTATCTAAGATTTGGTTATTGTAAGGAGCTTCATATGGCTCACCATTTTTCTCTTTGTACTTCTTATATTGATCAAATGATATAGGTAAACCTAACATCTCTAATGCTGTAATTGCCGGATCATATAATGGACCTAATGCATCAGATACAACTTCTGCTGAAGGGTTACCTTCCTTAACTGATTGATTATCTAAATCTTTTAATTGATATGCTTCATTATATATTGTTCCTACTTTACCAACCTTAGTTTTTACATACTCAATATAATTATCATATGCTTCACGTTCATTGGTTGTTTTACCATACTCAATAAACTTATCAGCTTTTACATACCATTCTTTTATTTGACTAAATACTTTATCAATATCAAAATCTGCTCCTGATATTTCTACAAGCTCTCTTGAGTACATGGCAACTGAACCGTAAATTGCAGGCATGAAGTCTACCATTTTACTATTAATAGTTGAATGATTATCTTGAGAAGGTATACGTATTGCAAACATCTTAGCTATTACATCTGGTATAGATGCATTAGGATTGTCTTCAATCATATCCATTACTTGAGCAAAGTGAGAAGGCATCATCATTTCTGTATACCTAATACCTGTTGCTTCTCCTTTACTATCATATTCTTTTACACCAGATCTTAAGCGGTCAAGAATTACCACACCTTCTTTAGGTACGTCAACTCCTTTCCAACTTGGTTGACCATCTGAGTTTGAAGACTGTTGAATAGTATTATTTACACTAGCATTTTTACCAGTTGTAGCTTCCCATTGTTTTTGTCTTATTACTTCTGATCTCTCAGGAATACCATTCTCATCAAAACTGAAAACTCTTCTATAAATGTTATTTCCAAAATCAGATACTAATACAAGAGTGTGTCCTGGTATTTTTTCAGCAAGTGTTCCTTTACTTAAATAGTTTAAAAATAAACTTTCAAAGTTATTTATAGTAATAGGATTATTTAAATCATATTGTTGCTCACCATCCTTAGTACTAAAGAACTCCAATTGATTACTACTTGATTGAGATGATTTTAAACCACTCTGAGCAAATTTTAAGAATGCCATTAGGTTTGGTGTTATTGCACCAACTCCTTTAGATATACTTAGTTCTTCCATTGCTGAGTCAAAACTAAAGGTTAAGTTTCTTTTGTTCTTAAACTTTAATTCAAAACGTTTACTAGTAGCTTTATTGTATTCTCTTCTTATATCACCTACAGTCATAACCTTACCATTCATTTTCATTCCTGGTACAGGTGTTTCATCTTTTTGTTCTGATGTAACAATGTTTTTTATTTGTGTTGGATCAACCATTTCCATTTTGTTTGATGGACCTGGTACTTGTAATCCAAGATACTTAGCTTTTAAAGGAGTAGCTTCTTGAATAAATTTATCATCATTATTTCTTATTTCCTCTAAAGAAGAAACATTTTGTTTTAACATTTTAAATGCACTCAACGGGGCTGCTATAGACGTTGTATTTGTTCTTACTTCCTCAGCCTCCATCTTCATTCTAAGATTGTGTAGAGCTACTCTATTAGGCTTAGCCGTCCAACCTATAATGTTTCCATCAGAATCTTTAACAGGATTAGAAGTATAAGCAGGAGTCAGCACAAACGTAGACATTTTAATAAATGTTTTACCATCTGCATAAACTAGCTTTCTAGAGTTGATCATGCTTCCATTAGATACAAAACCATTAGGTCCATATATTTCACTAGAAGGAATATCTTCTCCTTGTTCTAGTCTTGTAATTAATGCCGCTTGCATTTTTGTTAATCTTCCAAAACCAAACTCACTATATCTTAATCCTTTAAGAGTGTAGTATGCTTGTGCATCAGCTTCATCAATTGACTCACCTGTAAGTGAAGATTCACTTCTTGGTTCTTCAAAAACAAAAGCACTTAGATTTTCATTAGGATGCATTACACCTAGAGTTGGATCAGAAATAACACTTGCTGCAGTTACAGTAGCAGCGTTTTGTGCTTTAGCTCTTTTTATTGCATCTACACCATTCTTTAATGTTACTGCTTGATCACCTAATAGTATTTCATTTATAGCTTTGGTATTTACCCAGTCACTAAAAAATACTTGTTTTAGGTTATAGTCTTTATCTTGTTTAAGATTAAGCAATTGCGCTGCTTCAGTAAATTTAGCTTCTACACTTAAACCATTTTTAATGTTAAAACTTAATTCACTGTTTATATTTAACTGATCAAGCTCTAATTTAAATTCTGTAAACTGTGCTTCTAATATAGTATTAAGTTGAGATTTAAATTGTGCTGGTGTTATTTCCAACTCTTTCAAAGCAACTTCAAATGAAACCGTCTCAGATCTGTTTGCTATTTTCTCTAGCTGTCCTTTAACTGTTGGATCTAATAGCAATGTTGAATTGTGCAATTTAAATGCTCTACCAACTATTACTTCACCAGTTTTTGGATCTAGCTCTTCTTTATTATAACCTACTATATCATTTTGATTTGCATCATCAGAGTTTTCTCTTTGGATACGCTCATACTCTGTCTTTATAGAGTTAGTAAAAGAATCAAGTACGTCATCAGTTAATTCAGTAGATCCTCTATTACCATCTGCATATCTTACAGCATTAACAACAGGCATGTACATTAAGTCTCCAGTGTTTGAAGATTCCAATACTCTTATTAGACTTGCAGTTAATGCTACTCTAACAGTTTTACCAGTTTTACCATCTTTATATTCTACAAATTTTACTTTTCCTGATTTTGTATTTAGTAATCCTGTATAAGAGTTTATTAAATTTAACGCAAACTCTTGAGGAGTAAAGCTACCATATGTAGACCTTGAAGATATACCTGATATGTTATCATTAACATCTTCTTCTGTAGCATTAATCTTACCAACTGCTGTTCCTGCAATTCTTAATATCCTTTGTTGATTGTCACTTGACAATTGTATAAATGCTTCATTGTTTAAAAGGTGATTATTATCTAAGTAAGGATCTTGTTCTTTAAGTTGTTCTAAGTAAGCTAGATCATTTAACTTTTGTACTTCTTTTAAATGATATGTACCTTTCTGATGTGCATAAACTAAATTGCCTTCAGCATTTTTAAATACTGATAGACCTATTGTTTCATCAAAAGGAGCATTATCAATAGCCAACCTTCTAAGTCTAGAGTTCATTCCTTGATCTCCATCACTAAAGATATCACTATCATCTGCTATTAAACGTTTCATCTCAAGTATATCAAGTTGTGATATAGGAGTTTCTTGTTTGTTTACATTTATTAATGCTTTTTGTTTTGGTGTTAGAAACTTAACCTGTCTATTTTTTATCATACTAAACGCAATAAACTGCCCGCTTAGTTTTATACCTGTTAAGTTAAATATATCAGCTGAGTATTTTTGAGACATCTCAGTTAATGCTTTATCTGATATTGCATTTTTCTCTTCTGTAGATAACTTAGTATCATATTCAATAGCATCAATTATACTTACACCTACTTCTTCTTGATTATTATTTAATGAATCTTGTAGACTATCTAAAACTCTATTCAATTGAACTTTTACAGCATTGTCTGTTGTAAGTTTTTTGAAAGCTTGTCCCCATGCTTGAGACCATCTATCTAGCTGAGAGTTTACATCATCTCTTTGTGCCGCAGAATAAATTAATACGTTTCCTGAATTATCAGTTTGAGTAAATAAATAATCTATTCTAAAGTTTTCAAAAGCATTTGTTATTGCTTGGAACAACCCAGCATTTTTCATTTGTAAAGGTAGAGGTGCATCACTTAATAATACTTCTTCAGATATACCTATATCTTTTAAAATTCTACTTACTGCTGCTCCTGTTTGCGGATTTTGTTGACCAAAGAAATACATGTTCTGCAACATGATCTTTGGGTCTTCTATATTTTTAACAGACTTTAATAATCCATTGTAGACTTCAGAAAAGTTTACAGGTACAATTAAACGTTCTCCTTTTTTTAATTCTGAGTTACCAAAGAAATCTGTTTCTGCAATAGTTGTACTTGCAAAATATGCTCTAATCTCTCTTGGTGTTGACTGTATACCACCAACCATTGATGCATCAGTGTTCCATTGACTAGAAGATCTTAAACCTACTTTGTCTTCAAAAAACTCTGCAGTATATTCTTCTTCTGAAACTTGTGTATCAATAACATTTAATACTGAGTATACTTGTTTTTTAATTGTCCCTTTATATTCTATAATAGCAGTACTTGCTTGACCTAATAATATTTTTTGTTTATCAGACTTTGCTACATTATGTGGTGACTCTGGATCATATAATACATAGAAATCATTTAATACATCTTGTAACATTGTTTCCCTTAAGATAGATGTGTCTTGATTATTACTAACACGTTGCAAATACATTGCTGCTATAGAAGCAATCATTGGATCAGCAACAACACTATCTAGATATAAAAATCCAGTTCTCTTTTTTGTTGTTTCATTACCTTGAGTATCTGATACTGGTGCTTCCTCTTGTTTTTCAGAATAAGGTACAATTGCATTAGCCTCTAATGTAATACCTAAACTAGTAAACTGATTAGATGCTACTTGAGCATCACTGTATTTACCTGCATCAATGTTTTCAAATAAAGTTTGAAGCTCTTTAGTGTTGTAACTTGTAAACACAGATTTAATCCAATCTAATATCCTTGTAAACAATGATTTAACTTCTGATGAAGTATTACTGCTTCTTGGGTTTCTTTTAAATTTTTGAAACTCATCAGCTAAGTACTCTTCATAATACTCTTGCTCAAGTCTGCTTGCACTCATATTAGTATAAGTGTTAGCTGAACGTCTGAACATCTTTAACTCTGACTCTAACGTTTTACCCTCAGCTCTTAGCTTAGCTCTTACTTCTTTTTTAGCAACTGCTAAATACTTATTAATTTCAACATCACTAAGTAACATTCTAAATATACCGTGAAAAGCTTCATGATATCTATGTGAAGATTGAGCTCCAGTATATAGTGTACCATTAATTGTTTCACCACCTGCTACGTCACTTAGGTTTAAAACAAATGCACCAACCCTAACACCACCAGCTTTAAGATTATCTCCCAATAAAGCAATGTCTTGTATGGTTATATTACCCGGAAGATTATTACTAGCCCAAGCTAAAAATATATTTATATCTTCTATATCTTGAGGTTCCATTGCAGCTATAATTTTATTTGCTGCTCCAGTTAGTTCATCTTTTCTTTTTAAAAGTCTTTGGAATTGTTCACTTTCATTTAGCACTGTAATTTTATCTACACCGGTTTTTCCTTTTTGTAGTTTAGCTTTTAATGCTGCTATGTTTTCTTTTACAGCAACAAGTGCTGATCTTTCTACTATTACTGAATTATCTATTGCAGGAGTTTGAGGATTGATAGCTGCTAAAGCTGCTATTGTTTCACGTTGTGCATTAAATACTATTGTTTCTCTAGCATTAAGTTCTGTTTCAGTTAAGTCTAACTTATTTGCAATATGTTGAAAATACATTACAGGAAAATTAGCAAAGTTGTTTGCTTCAAATTCATCAAACTCTTCTTGACTTAAATCTAGTAAAGAGTCTTCAACATTTTCAGATACCTCTACTAATGGTTTGTTAGTAGAATCTGTTGTTAGTTCTGGTCCTTTAGGTATAACATTACCTTCTGCATCAGTAAATGATTCTGTTTGTTGGAATACACCATTGGTGGTCATTTCCATATCACGTTGTGCTTGTACTGAGGATGAGCTAGCAGACAATGTAAAGTTATTGTCATTCACAACTTTAGGCATTACATCTGTTGTTGTAACTCCCAGTAACTGTGCTATACCTGCTGTTCTTGGAAATGATACTCTAAAGTTTTTAGCATCTATTCCTTTTAAGTTTCCATCAGCATCTCTATATGAAATACCTGCATCTAGTGCAAAATCACTTGCGTTAAATGCATCTAAAAGCAATTTTGTTTTATCAGCAATACTAATATCACTTCCTATATTTTTAGTACTTAGTGTGACTCTACCCAATCTACTATAAGTATCACCTTGTTTAAGTGATAACTCTAATTGAATTTTACCCCACTTAGTAACTTGTAATGAAATAACGTGTCCACTTTTTGTACTTATAAATAAATCAGCTGAACGTTCTTTATTTTGTTGTCTTAACTCTTTAAGTGGTTCACCTTTTATTCCATCTTTACTATTGTGATCTTTTTGTGCTATAATTTTTTGTGCTGAATCAACAACCTCTGTCATCAAAGCATTCATATCTTTAGGTGTAGCTTTCAAAGGAACCAATGCATATGTTCCATTTGGTAATTGTACTACAGCTTTATAACCATCTGACCCTTGTGCAAGTTCATTCCATAAGCCTTGCTTTTTTAATTGGGCTTCTACTTCATCAATAAGTTTAAGCCTTGCTCCTTCTTTAAGATTTGTTACAGGAACCACTGATCTTTCAGTATTACCCATTTCAAGTTTATAAATTAGATAGTCACCGTTTTCATTTACATTAGGATATTCTAAATCATTTAATCCTTTTGTGTTGTTATCATAATCAACTTTACCAAGTGTTAGGTCAAATGATATATCATGACCTAAATCTTTACCATTTTCATCTAAGTTTAAAGATGACATAGACATTACAATAGGAACTCCAACTGGTTGATCTTTCATTTTTGCATCTAATGCACTTTGCAAAACCATACTTGTTGCATAGTTTTCTTGCACTATTGCTAATATTTCTGATGGAGTAAGTTTATCTTTTAAATATTGTGGTACATTAATAAAGTTCTCTAACTCAGATTGTGTCATACTAGAAGGATCAATAGCTGGCCCTCCTTTTGTATTAAGAAAGTTAAAGTTCTGTATAGCTATAAACCCAAATACGTTATTAGGATCTACACTATCATCTAACTTCATCTTTTCAAGTAAGTTGTCAATCTTTGCTTGAGTAAGGTTGCTACCCGCTTTAAGACCTACTGTATACTTAGATACTAATTGTCTAATGTTTGGATTAGCTTCAAAACCTTTTCTTTGATAGTCTACTGATTCTCCTGCTACTGCATTAGGATCAATTGTAATAACAAGTTCTAGTTGACTTATTTCCTCTTCAGTTAAAATTGAAAGTATAGCATTATATCTTTCTCTTCCTTTAGCAGGATCCTCATTTCTTGCATTAACACCGGCCTGGTCTTTATTTACATAAGGATAAGGAGTAACAATTTCATTCATAGTTACCCTTGATACTGACTCAGGTGCTATATTTTTTAGTTCTTGCAAACTATACACACCAGCAAAACCACCTCTTTCTACTCTTATTAAAAACTCAGCTTTATCTTTAAATGATAATCCTACTTTATCTATAGGGATTAAAAATAAATCTTTACCATTTAAAATACCATCCATTTTACTTTGCACTACAAATGCCTCACCTTGTTTATTATATACAAGTGTACCATATGATAATGTAGTTACTGTTTCTTTATCAGTTCCAATACCCGGTTCAGTAAATGCAAATGTTTTACCATCACCCATGTCTTTTTCCATGAGTATCAGTGTATCCTTTGCTTCTTTAGCAGACATAAATATATTAAAGTCAATATCAAATCTTGCTAGAAGATCATCACCTACTTCTTCTTGTGTGTCATTATATATTAATTTATATATAGTCTGTTTAGCTTTTGTTTTTTCATTTTCAATATTTTCTTCTACTACAGAAAACAATACACCTGGATCACCTACTACCTCTTTTGCTACATCACCTTGTATTTCAGCACCTTCTTCAAGTGTTTCTCTTTGACCTGTGACATCAAACATTGAAAGCTCTAACTTCTCTAATACTAAATCAACCTCCGGAGATACTTGACCTCCTGTTGGAGAAAGTAACCATTGAATAAACTTACCATCATTAAGTATTTCTTCCGGAGTTAAAGGTTTGTTTGGATTTATTAATTTATCATTAGCAACCCACACTTGTCTTAGTGCTTGAAAACCTGTTCTAAAGTTTTTACCGTCTTTGTTTATCCACTCATCTTTAGTTAATGGTGCTTGACCTAAGTTAGCTTGTTTAGCTACATAACTATTATATTTTGTATCTAATAGATCATTATATACATTGCTGGTTGAGAATGGTAAATTTTCTTCTACACCAACATCTTTTAATACATCAGCTACTTCTTGTCTATTCTTTTCTGCAATATCAGCATCCTCTTTTTTCTGAGCTTCTTGTGCTTCTTTTACATTTTGTGCTTCATATACAGAAATAATACTTTGTAATTTTTCAAATATTACTGGGTTATTCAGCTTAGTAACTCTTCCTTTTTCTGCAACAAAAAAGAAAGATTCATCACCTTTAAAAAATATAGATGCATCACCTGTTTCTAAAAATATTTTAGCATATAGTGGATGAGGAATAACATCTTCACCTTCTATTTGAGTGATTTGATTCATCAACTCATTTCTTTTTACTACACCAACATAGTTTTCTATTGTTGTTCTATATTCTTCTTTTATGTTTGCAAAGTAAGAGTCATGAAGTGCATTGGTTCTATCTAATATTTCTTGGAACCTAGCTGGATTAGCCATCATTTCCATAGTTCTATCATACACTATAGCTCTTCCTTTCAAAGCTTTATAATCTATAATGTCTTTTAGTGCTTCTGTTATAGCTTCTTTATTAATAAAAGCGCCTTCACTCTTAGCTATGAACTTAACGTAATCAGTAAATACACTTTCAATCTTAGACATACTTCTTCTGTCATAGATACCATCTTTACTTTGATTTTTAGGATCTTCTACTACTTTTAGATAAGCTTCTAATTTAGCTTGCTTACCTTTCTTGGAAGCAATAAGTTCTTTGTTTATCTTTTTAGATTCTTCATCTACTTCATATTGTGATAGCTCTTCTTTTAATATTCTTATTTCATTAGACAAACTATCTTTACTTAATAAAACAGTTATATCACTAGCAGCCATTCCTTCAAATAATGGATCAGCAGCTAATCTTTTATATATACTACTTGATCTAGTTAATGCTTGATCAAATCCATCTTTAGTAAACATGTATAAATACTGTGCATGTTGCCAAGACATTTCTTTTATTCTTTCATCTTGATATGCTCTAGTACCTTTGTCCATCTGGCTAGAATCAAATGGGCTAGGGAATAAATCCTTAGCTGCATTGACATCTGATTCCATTTTGTCCATGTTCTGTTCCATCTTGGTAAACTTAGATCTAAACTTACCACTTTTGATTTCTGCTTTGTTAGCAGGAAATGCTTCAAGTAAAGCTGCGTCATCTAATTTTTGGAAATCTTTTATCATACTCTCAAACTGAGCAGCACCACCAGTACTAAACACTTGATATAGATTATGGAATGTAGCAAAATCTTTTGCATCTTGAAATCCAAATATGTTTCCGTCATAAGAATTAATTGTCAATTCTGAACTGGTTTGTTTTTGAACTAGAAAGTTAAATAAAGCTTGATCAAATGCAGATCCAGGATCAACAGAATCTTGTCCTTCTGATTGAGCAACTCCACCAACACCTTGAGCAACTGCATTATATGATTTCACTACAGAATCAATAAATTCTTTTTCTTTTTTATTTTGCTCAGCAACTGCTGCTGCACCTTCTGCACCAAATGCACCTTTCCCTTTTGCAAAATTATATACTGCTGGAACTCCTTGGAAAAATAATTTCTGTGGTCCAGATACAACTCCACCCATTAAGAAACCTGACATAAACACATCAAGACCTTGTCCACTAAACTGAGAACCTAAACCTGAATTAACAGATTGTCTATGTAGCTTGGCACCACCAGACATAGGATCTCTAAATAATGATTCATAGTAATGGTTTACACCATGTGATATTGCTTCTTGTCCAATCTCTTGTACACCTTCTGCAAAATTTGCAGCAAAGTATCTTACACTAGAATGTCCTAAAGCTTTAGCTCCTCCTCTTACTCCTACATTTTTTGTTCTATTCCATAAACCTTTAAGTCCTGTACCTGCATCTGAAAAAACATTCTTAAGCACTTGTCCATCTGCACCTGTTGCAGCACCTGTTCTCATTATTCTCCTACCAATAGATTTATAACTGCTATTGGCCATTCTTGCAAATGATTTATTAAACCCACCAAATGCATTACCTAAAACAAAAAAGTTACTTGCATAGATTAGTGGAGCGTTTCTCATTAGTGTTTCAAAAGATGCTTCACTAGCGTTGTTAGTTGCAGCTTCCATTTGCTCTACAGTTATTTCTCCACCATAGTTTTGTTCATTTGCAATACTTAAATTTTGTCTAAGCCTTTGGTTATAAACCATACCAGCTTCTAATTTAGATTCAGCTAATGCATAGTTAACTGATCTTATATCTTTATAAAAACCACCAAATGTTTTTGCACCTTTAGCAAAATTAGTTACATTTTGTGCACCATTGGCTGTAGTTTTAAGTCCTTTAATAGCAGCTGTTGTTTCTGGTAAGAATATTTTTCCTAAGAATTTTCTTCCACTATTAGCACCATTAAATAAATCTTTGGCAGCATCTGCATTATTTAACTGCTTCAACATATTTCTAGTCCAATTGGCCATTCTTCCTACACCAAATGAATTAGCTACTGTCTTAGTAATTTTTGCAGCATTCAAAGCTGTTTTTGCAGCAGCTGGTGCAGCTAATACCCCACCACTTAATGCAGTAGCTCCTGCTAAAACAAGTTCTTCAAGTGCTATACTACTAATGATACCCATTGTGTATCCAGAGTTAAGCAATAAGTTATTGGTCCAAGCCATTGCTCCACCTCTAGATGAATTTCCAATAGCCATTGCATCTTCAAATTCATAAGCACTTTCTCTATCAGATCTGCCAGCATTACCTGACATAAAATCACCTATAGATCTATACCCACTTACAAATCCTGTACCTGCTAAGCTACCAAACTGACCCCACATTCTAGAGTAATCATCCCATACTGTAGAGTTTTCATTATAAAATTGTTCATTATTAGCAAAAGGAGAAAATCCTAATGTTGCATATTCTGGATGTTCATAGTATCTTTTAAAATTAGTTTGTCTAACATTGGAAATAATTGGATCAACAGTATAGTTAGCTTCAGCTTCATTATTTAACTTTGATAATCCTTTACCTACACTTTCATTAAGCAGTCTAGTAAATCCACCTTCTTCTTCTAACGTTGGTGGATTTTGTTGAGCAACTGGATCAAATGTAGTGTTTGATTGTGATGGACGTGCTAAACCTAAATTGGCAATAGCAGCAGGACTATACTTATCAATTTCAAACTTAGACGCTTCTAACTGTTGCATCTGTGCAACGTCAGCATCACTTATCCATTCATCATATTCAGGAGTATTAAACATTTCCTCAATAGGAATGTAAGGTCTATCTTTAGGTATTTCCGCTAAGGGAACTTCCTGTGACTTGATAGTTTGTTCTAAGCTTGTATTATTTGTTACCTCTTCCATCTATGAATAGTAATTTATTATTTTGGTTTTATTTTTTTTTACCCTTTACAGCATTAAGACCTTTGTCTTTTAGTTTGAGTGACATATTAAGCAAACCTCTTTGCATAAGTACCTCTTCTATTGCTGCTTTATTGACATTCAAAGCTTTATAACCCCCTGTTTCTCTAGAAATAGGAATGTTGGTAATCATTGGTGTACTGGGAATATATGATCCACCTTCCTGGTATGTAGAATATTGATAATTCATAACATATAAGTTTTGATTAACTCTGCTTATACTATAATTACCAGATGGATCTCCTTTACCGTCTGTTACTGATTTTCTATAAGTTTGATTAGGGCTACCCATTACGTCTGCTACTATACTGTTACCCCAGTTATCAGCAACTTTTCTAGGATTGATATCATCTTTCTGATCAAGCATTATAGTAATACCACCATTAAGAATTTTTTGTCTTTCAGCTTCTTTTAAACCTGCCCATTGACTTGCACCACCGCCTCCTTTAACTTTTGATGCTACATAATCTTCAGTTGGTTTAAATATATAAGCTGATGTACTCTTGTCCATATCCTCAGCGTCCCCATAAACTGGAGCATAAAACCATTCTCCTCTTGCTGAAGTCCTTGTTGATTTCTTATTTGCTGGTTGCATGTCTGCAATAACATCTTGACGTACCTCATCCATAAACGCTTTAGCTGCAGGACTAGTATCATCTACATCAAAGTTTTCTTCATCACCCATGTAAAAGGTAGGTTGAATACCTAAACTATTTAGGTTAGCCATTTGATCTAGATACTGAGTATATATTATTGCACCTTGACCTTCATTTACACTTTTAGGATTAAAATCACCTTTGTATAATGTCCCTGTTTTTAAGTTTCCTACTGTATTATCTAATCCTTGTAAAGCAGCATTCAATGTACCTGTTTCTAAAATTCCCACTTCATCAGTTAACTTACCATTAAGCCCATCTTTAAAAGAAGTGTTGTACTCGTCATATATATAATTTGCTTCTTTTCTTACAGTTCTAGTATCAAAAATTTTAGCTATTGTATAATTCATTTTTACCTCTTCACCATCAATAACTTTACTTTGAACACGATCCCCTGCAGGTATTACTTCACCAAACTGATCTTTCACATAGGTTACATTAGTTCTATAATTTCTAACACCATCAACTTTTTCTTCCGTATATGATGAATGTCTTTTTCCCATTACTGGCTTACCTGATTTGTTAACTCTTGGATTACCCTGAAAGTCTAACATCTGATATTCTTCATAGTGAAAGTAACGGAGTTGAGCACGTGCATCTTTCATATAATTAGGATCATCATTGCCATCCATAGCCCATTCTCTATCATAGTTTGTAAGTTTACGGTCTCTTGCTAACTTTTCAACTAGATCTGCATATTCTTCTTTACCTAACCTAACGCTTACACCTGATGCATTTTTTTGAAAAATACTAGGGTAACCATTTTCTTTATATGCTACTAATTGATCATTGTTTTTTTCAGCTTCTATATTTGTTTTTACACCAGACCTTGCATATGCTTCAAGTAAGTTAGCATGAGTTGTCATTACTGTACCAACATTTTCTTGAGTTTCTTGCATTTGTCTAGCTAAATTTACATATTCCTTAGTAACTATTTCAGATGTATGTGATTGAAGAATATTCAATGCTCCATTTTCATCAACAGAAGTCATAAGCTCAACTCTCTCATCATGCATTCTATCAATATCATCTTGATAAATGTATTCAGGTTGATAACTTGCCATAAAATCTTCATCAGCTGCTTGATCATCTGTAAGAGGCACTGTACTATATAAAACCTCTTCTAACATATTCATGTCTCCTGTGACTTTTTTGCCATCAAGTTCCATAGACCATTGATATGTACCTTTTCCATCTACAACTTTACCCATTGGGTCTACTTGTCTTAATGAAGAAAGTACTTGACTAGCTTGTGACTTTGTAGCTTTAGACATTTTATTTGAATATTCAATTGCTTCATATTGATATACGTCACCTTCTTTATCATATTCATTAGTCTTAGCATTACCACGGATTGTACTGGCTTGCTGTAAAGATATTCTAAGTGCTGATTCTTGAGTCTTTTGTTCTTCAGTTAATATGTCTCCTTTATCTATTGCTAATTGTCTAGCACGTCTGTCATTTTCAGAATCTCTATATAAATTATTACTAGCTCTTCTAGCTTCTTTACGCATGTCATACTTAAACTGCTTATCCATTTTAGCATATGGATTAACTCTAAATGTAGATTCCATATCTCTCATGCTATATGACTTAGCTGCCTTAAGCATATCTCCATCCATGTTGGTTAACATTAAAACTTGATAGGCAGTAGACAATGTACTTTCTAAACCTTCAGGAGGAGTATCAATTATTGTAGCAATTTTTTGATCTTGCTGCATTTGCATTTTTGTCTTCTCATAAGCAGACATGTTTGCCTCTACTGTTTTAGCCTCATCAGACCCAGGAATAATTCCATTTGTAGCTTGATAGTTTTGCCATCTAACATTTATGTTATTTAAATTTCTTAATTCACCAGCACCTTCTGTTAATCTAATTGCATTATTTTCCTGTGCTCTAGTAAGTGTTTCTACTGCCCATGCCATTCTTCCTTCATCAACGGTGGCAAATGTTCCATCTGCTTGCTTTGCTTTTCCAAAGTCCATAGATGCTACATAAGCTTTTACTTGATAGGAGTCTACTACTCTTGGGTCTTGTTGCAATTGATTTCTTATGATTTGCAAAGCTGGACCTACTAACTTTTCTCCATTTACATCAGTAACAATCCAATCAGTATTTACTGATCCATCTGAATTAACACCAAAGTGATCTACCTTTAATTTCAAAGGTGGTTTCATTTCACCTAGAATTTCTTCAGACAATGCCATTATGTTTGCTTCCGGAACATAATCAGGTGATCTAAAGTTTAATGCTTGATCAGCACTATCATTCATAAAAGATTCCATCTTATATTGTAAAGCTACTACACCATCACGGTGCCATAGTTTTCTTGTGTCAGCATCAGGAGAGTTTTTATAGCGTTCTGCTAATGCCATTTGATCTCTGTAATTAGCAGTTACAGCCATGTCTTTCATAATCAAATCATTTTGTAGAAATGGTTGAAATACAGATTTAGCTGCTTGTACATTTTCACGCATGGACAAATCCAGACCAGCTATTTTTTCTAAATTAGGTGCTAAGTTGTTTGCAAATTGTTCCCTTTGACTATTAGTATCTTCACGAGAGATGTCAGCATATATAACCTTGTTGTATATGTCATTTGTTGCTTGCCAATTTGTATTGTACTTATCCTGTCTTTGACCAAGTACAGCAGACAAAAACTTGTAGTCTGGTGTAAACGGTTTAATATCCGGTAAATAAGTTTCTGATCCTGGTACGTATGTTGCCATAATATAAAATTACTATAATTTATTAAGTTTAACAAGGTAAATATTAAAACCTTTTAGGTTTAACTATCCCCCCATTTTCCCACTATAGAATGGTACTACCATTCGTTTAAGTTCTTTTCCTCTCCCTGCTGTAGGAGTGTTTACATTTGAATTTACTGATCTACCTGCTGCACCTCTTCTTTGTAACTCAGCAGCTGCATTAGATATGTTAGGATCTCTATATCCTGGCTTTGCACTACCTCTAGTGTAATCAAAGAAACCTTCTATTTCTGCACTAGTAGGTTCTCTATTTAAATTTTTAGATAGAGTAGAAACTCCTTCAAAATAATCTCTTTCTCTTGATCTTTGATCTGCTACTGGTCCTTGTTTTTCCAGTGCTCTTGGATCTGTAAAATCAATTATACCACCGTTTGTTGTATTAACTTCATAGTTATCATATGTACTATTTAAATTAAATGTATTAGCTCTGTTAGTTAATGCTGCATTTTGTAGCTCAACATTCTTACCAATTTTCCAATTTAAAAAGTTGTCATGTGCCTGTAAAGTTTTTTGGGTGTTGTCATAAACATCCATCTTTCTTTTATCATTAGTTGTATTAGCTAAGTTATCATACTGAGCTTGCATAGCTCCATATTGATTTGCAATTCCAACATTGTTAGTGTTAGTTCTGTTTATAGCTTTTGCGTTTGCTTCTAATGTTTGTCCTTGTATTTGTGAATTTGCTACAGCTTGTGGTCCACCTACTGCTCCTAATGCTTGAGCAATAGTAGATGCTGTTGAATTATTAGAATTAACAGCTGATCTCCAATCATCAAAAGTTGGAGCAAGTGTTACACGTTGTGCATCAGGTGCCCATGGTAAATACAAGTTATCATCTATCTGTCCTAAAGCAGCTAGATTATTTTGATCTTGTAACCACCATTCAGGTTGACCTCTTTCTTTAATGTCTATATCACCTTGTGTTATTTTCTCCTCTGGTGTTCTTTCTCCATATGTAGCCTCATCACTAAATTGATCATTCTTACTTAATCTAGGAATGTTAATAGTATATAAACCCATCAAACCATCTAATGACTGCCCTTTTACATATCCTGCATCTCCTGGTTTTTTAAAGTAAGGAACATAATCAACACCGGCTGCTTCTGCATCTAATTTTCTTTGTTCTTCTGCAGCATTTTGAAATGCTAGAACTTGTTTCTTATTAGTATTGTCAAAAGGAACACCAAATTCTTCTTCAATTTTTTCTAAAGTATCTCCCCAATTATCTCTAAATATTGTTTGAGTTGTTTCACTGTTGATATCTGCAGAACCATAAACACCATCTACACCTGCTTGAGTTACATTTCTTTTTCCTCCTGCTAATGGTCCTTGTTTATAAACCCATCCTTCTTGAGTTCCTTCACTAATAGCTCTTCCTTGTCCAGATATGTCTTCACCATATATGTCTGTTGTACCACCACGTCCTACAAGATTTGTAGCTTGAACATCTTCTCTAAGTTTTTGTACATCACTTTTTGGAGTAGAAATTCTAACTGTTTTTCTTCCATCATCAAGTGTAACAGTTTCTAACGTTGCTCCTTTATCAATGTAAGGTTTCCATATTGCCCACTGTTCAGCAGGTATACCTGGGTTACCATCAGAAGGAGTAGCTGCTTCAGTAACTTCAGTTTCTAAAACTTCTACAGTTTCATTACCGTTAGTATTAGAAGTTTCTGTTACCGTCTCTGTTTCAGTAATTCTATATTGTTCTGGTATTGGTGCACCCCCTTTTACTGATGAAGCCATAATCATAGCATCATTCTTAGATACAGATGGAGTACCATCACTGTAATCCCACATCTTAGTTTCCTTATTGTACACAGGATCTTTAAGACCATCAGGCCATGCAACATTCATACGTCTTGCATATTGAGATCCAGTCTCTCCAGCTTTCTGGAATTTTCTTAAAGTTCTTTCACCACCAAATCTAGCCATTGCTTGTTCTTGCATCATCATCTCTTCCGTTGGTGCTTCTTGACCTTGAGGTTGTTGTTGTTGTGCTTGTTCTTGCTGAGCCATCATTTGTTGCATCATCATTATTTGTTGTTGTTGCTCTGGTGGTAAAGCTGCTATTGCTTCCATTTCAGCTTGTTCTCTACTGATCTGTTCCATTTCAGCTGTAAACTGTATTGGATCAATACCTTGTTGAACTAGATATGGATGTGCTGCTAATGGGACTCCTTCTTTAAATTCTTTTTTTGCCTCTTGACTAAATGCCACTTTTGACAAACTCATCATATTCTTTTTAAGCATTAACTCAGAAGTAACTGCTTGTATGTTATCAGCATAAGGATCTGTCAAATGATTATAGTAATCATTTAATTGATATTTTTTAGATAACTTAGCAGGAGACATTTTCTTTTTACTATTAATACCAAACTCAGCTAGTTCTTCACTATTAAACTTCATTTTGTCTGTATCAGAATATATAAATGATTGTTCAGGTAAAAACATAGGTACACCTCCTTTAGAGTGTCTAGGTCCTGTAATATCATATAATCCAAATGTACCATCATTAGTAAGATCTGTTAAAACAGTTTCTCCACCCTCAGCTTCAATATTAGCATTGTCTCTAGGTACACTAGATAAACTATACCTTACTGATCTATCATCAGTATCATTAAAGTTTGTGTTGTTATAATACTCTTGTGGAGTTGTAACCAATCCATAATCAGCTTGGTCACCGGTTTGTAAATCACCACCATGTTGCATAACTTGTTCTTCAACAATTTTGCCATCTAGTAATTTAAACCCTTTAGGTAATCTATTTATTTTAATTTTTGCCATGACTATAGTATTTCAATATCAGCTCCCGCTGCAATTAGTTTTGCTAAGATAGTAGAATTTACGTTGATGGTTTCTCCACCTCCTTTGTACCCCATTTTAGATACTACTTGTGGGGCAACTTTTCTTAATGCAGTAATACCCGGATTAGGGTCACCACCATATAACATGTTATCTAAAATATTCTGTTGTGCTTGAGGTGGTAATGCTTTAAATCCTGCATTATTAATTCCTCCTCCATCTTTAGCTATTCCCATATTTGTTCTTACTGTTCTTTGTCCTTCACTACCAAATGTCCCAGTATTAATATCCCAAGCTCCTCTTTTCATAAAAGGATCCTCATTGGTACCATACACTTCATCTGCTGTTAGATTAGCTCTATTATTTGCTACTGCTTCATTTACTCCACGTTGTCTAAAGAAATCATTTGCTACACCTGCTACTTGAACCGCTGCTGTAGAAACATCTTTAAAGACACCAACTTCTTTGCTATCTAAAAATCTATCTATACCACCCTGTAGTTTATTTGTTCTTTTAACTTGGGGTCCCTTAAACAATTCATCTTCTTCTTCAACTGCAACTGCTGGATCTACTAGATCTGCTGGATCTGCAAAAGGTGTAGTATTAAGTTTAGCTTGAGGAGTGAACATAGCATTTGTTTCTTGCTGTTGAGGTGTAGGCCCTAGACCAGGGTTCTCTTTTAACAATTGAGCATCTGCTACATTTTGTGTATCTTCCATATAATTAGTTTGACCAGAACCTAAATTAGCAAAATAATTTTCTTGTCCTGCTTGCTGTTCTTCATCAAAATATGGTGTGAAATCAAAATCAAACATACCCGTACCTGCTTGAGCTTTTGGTAAATCACCACCTTCTTCAAACTTGTTCTCTAAATATTCTAGTCCACTATTAACTTTGTCTTTAACAAACATACCTGCATCATCAATGCCTTTTCTAACAACTGGAGCAGCTTGATTGTATTTACCTTCAATAAATTCTCCTGCTTTATTCAATCCACCTTCTATTCTATCTTGTAAGTTTGGTTTATCAGATTCAATTGTTGTTTCCGTTTCTACACCATTAAGATAGTCTTGATATTGTTGTGGAGCATTAGCACCACTTCTATTAAAAGAATCTTGCGTTGACCATTCTTTAAAACTTAGGTCTTTTTCTGCTGATACTATGCTGGGTTTTTTAAACATACCCTGCTCATTAGGTTGTATCATAGAAGTGAGCTCTGTTTTTTGTTCTTCTAAAGGTATAATTGGTGTAGTATTTACTCCATATTTATTGTTACCCATCATGGTATTGTATTCATAAGGGTTCTCATCATCTGGAGAATAATAACCTGTTGCACCTTTTTCATCTATACCTAATGTAGTTCCTTCTGGAGAATCACTACTTCCAAAGTCTAATATTTCTTGCCTAGTTGCATCATCTACACTTTTAAAATGATTTAAGTTTTTTCCCTTTAAAGAATTCTGATTAATACCAGGTAAATTTGGATTAATTTTTCTACTAGATTTAGTTATATCATACTCTTTAGTTTCTTCATTGTAGTTAGCCATAGAGTTTTCCAAGAAATCTTCAGTATATTGATCTGCTGTTCTAAGGTTGTTTTTTCCAAAAGTTTTTGAAGCATTGAATAATCCTAAATTATCATCTGCATAAGCAGTTGGATCATTAGGATCATTAGTAACCTCATAATTATAATAGTTTCCTTTTGTTGCTTCTTCTACAGCATCTTTCTTTTGCCAATCCATAAAAGTTCCTGACTTCAAACCATTTTCATCAAGATCACTGCTAAATAAAGTTTGTCCAACATCTGCAAGAGTTGATAAAGCTTTAGACACACTAAATTCTTTTCCAGGTTCTAATACAGTTGGTAAATTATATCTTGGAGCAGTGTTGGTTAATACATCACCTCTTTCAACAACACCTGTTGTTTCATAAAACTCTTGAGCTTTTGACTTGGGTGTCGTACCTCCTGTTTGAAAAGCTATACCAGTACCTGTTTTTTCTCTCATAGGCATTTGAACAGGTCCTGGTCCTACTCCTCCTTCTGGAATAGGAATATAATCCTGGTCTTTATAAATACCTTCTTCTCTATCTTCAATACCATTTTGATTTACATCTCTAAACTCCATTGTTACAAATGGATTGAGCATCATACCTGGAATAGGATTTTGTATAACTTGTGGTTCTTCCAAGATTATTTCAGCACCTTCCTGTGCTTTAGGTGCATCATGTGTATACCCTCTTTCTTTTAATCTAAGATGAGTAGCCATGTCTTTAGCTCTTATTTTTCTTTCACCTTTGTACATAAAGTGTGGTTCAAATTCACCACCCTTTTTAAACTGTTCTGTAGCTTGAGGTCTTTGATAAGGTGAACCACCTTCTCTTGGATACATGGCTTCTCTAAGCATTTTATCATTTGCAATCATGCTTATATTCAGTGCTTTACTTTCTGGACTTTCAAAAGAACCTCCATCTGGAGAATATTGACCTCTTGAAGAATTAAAACTTTCATCAACTTCAGGGATTTCAACACCATCTTGAGCTTTATTCCATCCTGCAGCATTCTTAGCAAAGTTAGCCATCTTAACTACATTAGTAGCATACTTCTCTTTATTAGACATTACTTTATTATATGCTTCAGAAACAGACATTCCACGGGCTTTAGCCCACTTAGTAAATTTACCTTCATTCTCCGGTTTAATTTCTATACCAGATTTAGCAGTTAAGTTTTGTGACATTGCGTCTTGTTCAGCTGCTAATGTTTCAGCTTGTTGAGCTTCAGCCAATGCAGCTTCTTCTTCTAAAGATTGGTTCCTTGCAATTTCTTGGGGGTCTTTAGTTTGTTCTTCAGCAGAAGCTTCAGCAGGAGGTTGAGATTTTTGTTGTACATTTTCAAATAAAGTAACAACATCTTCTTCTGCATAACCACCAGTAATAAAAGCTTGAGCTATAATATTCTGATCTACATCTTGCTCAATCAAAGCCATTACTATAGAAACAGGATCTTGACCTTCTTGTAAAGCACTGTTTACCATCTCTGATATTTGAGCAATAGCTGGATCTTGTTGTTGTGCAGGAGGTTGTATAACAGGTTGTTCCTCAGCTTGTTGATGAGTTTCACCCGGCATAACAGTACCGTCTGGCATTTGATGTGTAGGTTGTTCTACGTTACCTCCACCTTGTTTTAAACTTAATTTGTTTACTTTCACAACAATGATTTTATATTATTAATATACAAATAAATCAAGAGATTTACTAATTTTTAAGGTTTAACGTTAGCCTATAACCTTGGTTAACACGTAATTTGATGGAGTCATATTAGAAGCTTTTGCATCTCTATAATGTATTCTATTTAATTTATCATAAATCTTTGCACCCCTGACTTCCATTTTGCTTCCATCATAAATGCCATTTACATAATTTTTATACATGATATGGTTCTCAATTTCTCCACCTTTTCTCATTACATCTTTTTGTTCAAAATCTAGATATGTTGAGTTTTCTTTTACTCTTTTTGCATAATTACTTCTATTATTCCATTTACCAGGTAGGTGTGACCATATATCTTTTTTCTGTTCAGCATTAAGTTGTTCATTATATCTTACACCTAATATAGATGCTGTTGCTATTGCTGATTTACTTGGATCCATAAAATCTTTATTAGATGTAATATCAAATGCTTTCAATACTTTTTTCTCTTTATCATTTAACTGACTCCAACGTATTTGTGTATATCCTACACTATTGTTATTTGATTGAGCACCTACTCCCGCATCAGTAAATGGTAAATCAAAACCTTCATATTTTTTTGTAACATCTGGTGATGAACCATCTGTACCATATTTTTTGTTTGCACCCCTTGCAGCATTACCTACCCAACTATGCGTATCACCAAATTCAGACTCAGTACCGTATACTCCAAAAGCAATTTTAGCAATTTGATTATATACATCACCAGGAATTTGTGCTTCCTGCATTATCTTCTTTTTGTTATCTTCAAGAGCTTTTATAAATGGTATGGTTGTACCTTCTAATTCTTCAGTATCATTAAAATCAAAAGTGGTGAATCTTTCTTCTTCAAACTTTTCTCTATTAAAATTTGCACGGATTGGTTTATATACTAAAGTGTTTGTAGTATAGTTACCCCCTTGACCTTTTTGTTTTTTACCTGTTGAATCTGTATACTCTAGATATTCTTTTCTATTATCAGAACTCATTTTCATTATTGCTTTACCATCTTGTAAAATAAAGTTGTTTCCTTTATCCTCTGGTAAAATAAAAACAGGAGTTCCTTGTGGTAGATCTAAATCATACAAAGCATCTAAGTCACTACATTGTCCGTTTATACATCCATTGGATGCTTGATTATTCTCAGTATTACCATCATTAAAAAATTGCTTTCTATAATTTGTTGTACCATGTATTGCAGTAGATACTTCAATACCATTATCATTTAATAAAGTCCAACTTGGAGCATTTTGATATCCGGGTTTTGATGTAGGAGAAGAAGCATTTATTGAGTATATACCCGCACCAGTAGATTTATTACCGGCTGTCCAATCTGTCACCCATTGATTTTTCCAATTTCTATCTTTATCAGTAATCTTACCATCCTTATTAAAATCATGCATTTTAGTTACAGTCTGTGCATCACCAGGATTATCTCCTGTAAGAACTTCAAAACTTAATGCTTCATCTTCTCCATTCATAACTCTTAGTTGACCTGTCTTTTTATCTATAATTACATAACTTTGATTAGGATTATTCAGCATTTGTGATTGCATGATAATATTTGTATCAGTCAGATCATTTGTTTTTTTATTTCTGTCTTTTACTTTATCTACTTTATGCCAAGCAGGCTCCGGTTTATCTACCAGCTTTCTAATATTATCAGGAATGGCTATTTCTTGATCAGGATATATCTGGTTTATGTTTTTAATACCATTATATTCTGCTAAATTTTTAGCAGTAGTATTATATGTTTTTGCTATTTTACCAAGTGTATCACCTGATCTTACTTTATAAGCAGAAGTTATACTAGCCTGTTGTGTTTGTGACTCAGGTATTATTAATTCTTGATTAATACTAATTTCATTAGCATCAGCTATGTTATTTAAATCAACAATTTTTTGAACAGATGTATTATACTTTTTAGCAATCCTACTTAAATTATCTCCAGAAGCTACAGTATAGTTTGTGCTACCACCTTGCTGATACAGATCAATGTATTGTTTGTATTTTTCATCATTTAATAAATTATCAAAGTTTTCATTAAACTTAGGTCTGCCTGTTGTGTTTTTATTCAGTAATATTAAATCAATATACTCTTTGCTTTCTTTAGGTAAAGCAGACATCCAATCAAGAGAATTATATATATCAACTCCTTCTTTTTTTTGTGCAGTTAATATATTTTTAAGTCTAGTTGGTCCTCCGTTATATGCAGCTAAAGTTTTTGCTAACCTAACTTGATCAGACTGGTTAGGCTTGTTGATAAAATCTTTATTATAGATATCATCCATATAAAGTTTTTGTGCCATTACAGCTTGCTTAGGATCGTGTATATCAAAGTCTGCAGGTAGTGTTCCTCTTTCAATTAAATATTCTATTGTATCAGGCATAAACTGTGTTAGTCCTTGTGCTCCAACATTTGATTTTGCACCAGGTTTAAAACTTGATTCAGCAAATGTTTGTCTTAATAATATATCATTTGATATTGTACTAGCTGGCTGTGTTGAACCACCTCTTTGTGCTTTTGGTATACCTCCATATTTTAATTTGCTTTTTAAAACTTGTTTGCTCATGTCCCAACCAGATTCTATTTCATCTAGTTTATTAGCTATAGCTTTAAAACTATTGCTATCATAATAATTTTCAAAACCTTCAGTAATAGGGGAATTTGGTTGCTGAGCTAATTTTCCTGTTCTTGGATCAATACCATCTTTTATAAACCAGTTATTAGAACCATGCCCACCATATGGTTGCCATAAACCTTCAGTAGTTCCTGCTGTTCCTGCTCCTTTTTTTCCAGCTAATCCGCTTGATTTGTAAAATAATTGTGATTGACCATTTGGCAATGCTACTTC
>TARA_R110000764_G_scaffold207085_1_pt1 | contig 33629 bp, 26 predicted proteins | sample TARA_R110000764 | Tara Oceans TARA_R110000764 (sample SAMEA4398111) | marine metagenome | biome: Polar Biome; feature: [SRF] surface water layer (ENVO:00010504); material: water (ENVO:00002006), including particulate matter (ENVO:01000060) such as... | depth 5 m | reverse complement strand
CCTTGGTAAAGGTCATCGACTTCCTCCCTTGAACGTCGACGTCATGCGAGATGCGCCGAACTTGGTTTCTCTTATGGCTGACGACCCCGTAGCTGGTCCACCTGCCTGATGATGATGCGACCACAAAATGTTTGCGCTATCAATAGCGGCCTCGCGAAAGTGTTAGCGATAACGCGACACTGTGTCACAAAGGCAACACTTCGTGTTTCGCAATCCCGTACTAGTTGAAAAAATGAATGGGTGTGCCGACGAATGATCTTCGCGGTGATGTCGGTCAAATGCAAACTCATCGCCGTTGTTCGCGGGACCGCACGTCCTGGGCGGCGGGAAGATCGCGCCACTCGCGAAGCGCGGCGTTTGGCATTGTCCTGAACCGAGCCCTTCCATTGATATTTCTCGGGTGATTGAGGTGATCGTGCGCTGACGAACGGATTGAGACGAATTCCTGCAAACTTCGCATGCGCCGGAATCGCGATATCGCCCGCTCTCGCCTTCGAAAGGGGAGGTGTGAATTCTCGGCGCGATTGTTGAGATGGCGCCCGGTTTCCTGGCACCGCTCATTTCCAATGGCTTTCATTGCGGACCGATAGGATGGGCATTTGTCCGTCATCACGAGATGTGGATTGCCGTGTCGCCTGATTGCTTTCTTCGGGAAATCCAGCACAGCGGCTTTTCCGCGTTTCGTCGTGGCATAGGATTCCAGTACTTTCCCTTCATGATCGACGGCGCGTCACAGGCAATGCCGTTCATCCCGGGTCTTCACGAATACATCGTCCAGGTGCCACTGCCATTGCAGGCTCCGCCGCATCGCTTCGGGACACGGTATCCGGATCTTGTGTGCGACATACATCCCGATCCGGTCGACCCAAAGCCGGACGCTTTCGTGGCAGACATGCATGCCGCGCTCGTGAAGCGGGTCCTCTAAACTCCGATGACCATGAGCGAACCCTCCAGTTCTGGTAATTTGTCGGTGTTTGAAGCCAGTCCGGGCGAATCAGCGAGATGTCATCCGCGGCGGACCTCGTTGATCGTCTGGCCCGTCCAGCGCTTGACGGCGCGTCTGAGGTTGGAGCTGTCGCTGAAGCCGATCTTCCAGGCAATGTCTTCGACACTCATCCGGGTGGTGGTGAGGTATTCCAGCGCCAGATTTTTGCGCACGTCATCTATGATGTCCGCATAGTTACGCTTCTCGTCTCTGAGCCGACGCCGAAGCGTCCGCTCGGTCATCCCGATCTGGTGAGCGATCGCCTCCATTGTCGGGAACTGGTTGGGGGCGAGCATCAGGAGCTGGTAGACTTCTCCGGCCACACCGGACGTCATCTTGGCTTGCCCGATGAGGCGGTCGCAGGTGTCCTCAAGCATGGCCCGGGTCAAACGGTTTCCGAGCTCTGGGGCCTGGTCGAGAATGCTCGCCGGATAGTGCAGTTCGTGGACGGGCTGGTCATAATCGCAGGGACATCCGAGCATCCGTTCGTCCTCGGCGGCGTTGCCGTCGTCCGGCAGACCGAACAGCGCGCGCACGGGTGTACGGTCTGCGCCGGCCACGTCTCGCACATGTGTGAAGTTCTGCATCATCTGCTGGCGTATCAGGAAATTTCGGAGGTCATTGCTCATGACTTCGCGGTAAATTTCGGTGAACTCCCAGATGGCGAGGTCGCCCTCCAACCGCCACCCCAGCCGCAAGGTCGGCGTGGCGAGAAGGTGATAGCGCACTGCGAAGTCAAAGAACTCCCTCATGGTCGGGGAGCACATCAGCGCGTAACCGTACATGCCGTAGGCTGACAGGTGCAGTCGCGATCCGACGGCAAACGCAACGCCAAGGCCCGCCCCGGCGGCGATGATATTGTCGCATGCGGTCAGATATTGCCTCACCGAGGTCAGGGTGTGCGGACTGCGCACCTCGTCCAGTGAAAGACAGGTCCGTTGCAGCACGGTGTCGGCCGATATTCCGCACGCTGCAACGGTATCTATCAGCGTCGCGACTTTATACGGAGCGAAAATCCTGTTGTTTAACAAGGGTGTGCTGTGCGTCCGCACCCTCGACTCCGAGGCCGGAGCGGCCGCCTTCTTCGCCCGTGTGTCCGTCACGACTCAGCTCCCTCACTTTGTCCGGAAAAGACAGTCTTAAGTCCGGTGAAGCACTCAATTTCGAAGTATTCAACCCCTATAACTCGGTTCAGGCCGTCGAAGTTGCGGCAGCGGACATGTCCGCAAAATCAAAATAAGGGAGAGGACATTTGCATAATTTAGATCACGTCCGGATTGCGTCGGCATCAGGGGAGCATTCCTGATGGATGGCAAACCCTCCACGGATCGTGCGTCCACGATCCGGCTCGCACTGACCTCAATGGGAGCGGCCGGTGTCGAGTGGTACGACTTTTTTGTCTACGGCACGGCGGCTGCGCTGGTCTTCCCGCACATCTTCTTCTCGCCTGACCTGTCACCGGTCGTGGCGCAACTTGCAGCCTTCAGCACATTTGCCGTCGGCTTCATCGCGCGGCCTCTGGGCGGGGTTGTTTTCGGACACTTCGGTGATCTCCATGGTCGAAAGAAAACGCTCGTTGCCGCGCTGCTGACGATGGGCGTATCGACACTGTTGGTCGGCATCTTGCCGACCTATCAGAGCGTGGGGGCTGCGGCACCGCTGGCACTAATCTTCCTCCGATTCGTGCAGGGCTTCGCCGTTGGCGGCCAATGGGGTGCCGCAGCTCTCATCGCGATCGAGAATGCTCCCGAAGGCCGTCGCGGCCTGTTCGGCAGCTTCGTGCAGATCGGTGTGCCAGCGGGTGTGGTGCTTGCCAATATTGTGTTTGTCCTGACCGACGGCATGATGTCGCGCGAAGCTTTCGAGGCGTGGGGCTGGCGCATTCCGTTCCTGCTCAGCCTCGTGGTCATTGGGCTGGCTCTTTACGTCCAGCTGCGGATGGAAGAGTCCCGGGAATTCGAAAAGCTCGCCGCGAAGCGCAAAGCCGCAGGCACGAAAGCCGGTCGGCAAAAGTCCCCAATCCTCGAAGTCATTGCCTCGAGCTGGGGGCAGATCCTGCTTGCCGGTGGTGCCTTCATTGCCAGCAATGCCTGCTTCTACGTGATCATCACATGGGTGATCGCCTATGGGACCACGACGCTCGCCCTGTCTCGCGAGATGATCCTCGGCTGCATTATGTTCGGAAGTGTCTGCATGATCCCAGCGCTCATCTTCGTCGCGCACCTCTCCGATCGCATCGGGCGGTATGGCATTTTCCGCGTCGGCTGCATCACCACCGGCATCTGGTCCTTTGCCTTCTTCCCCTTGTTGGAAATGGGCACGGTCCTCGGTGTCGGGGCCGCGATTGCGATCGGTCTTTGTTTCGTCGCGATGATGTACGGCCCGCAGGCCGCCCTGTTTGCCGAATTATTCTCGACCGAGGTCCGCTATTCCGGGGCCACACTCGGCTATCAGGTCGGGGTGCTGCTCGGCGGCGGATTCACGCCGATGATCGCAACAGCGCTGTTTGCCTCATCCGGAACCAGCCTGTCGGTGGCGTTCTACATGGCGGCCTCCTGCCTGATCTCGGTGATATGTGTCTCCTTCCTGCACCGGCGGCGGACGAGAGATACCTGCACCCAAAACGTGCTGACGCCGGTCACGGCAGACCGGGGGAGCAAATAGTGGGGCTCCCGGGCCGGATAAAACACAGGGGCCTGATCGTCCCAATGATCGTGCTGCCCGCCTGCGCCTGCACCTCCGGATCGGCTGCGATGCAGACGGAAACGCAGGCCACGCCTTTGACTTCCCGGTCCTTCATGCAGCCGGTCGAGGCCGCGAGATCCGATACGCTTGCCCGGTTCAACCCCCCGTCTGCCCGGTCCTGTGCCAGGGGCCTTCGACACCTCGGGAGCGGATCTGCCTGCGCGCCCCGCTTGTTCGGGCCTGGGCCGATGAACTCACTCCCTGGCGGCACAGCGCTCGATCAGGACCTCGCAACGATCCGGGGAAAGTCGGAGCAGACCATCATCATCAATGCCCACGCCTTAGGATAGGTCGCCGCAAAAGGTGTCCGAAACAATGGAGGTCCAGGTTTGATAGCGCATTTCCATGAACTGAGCCGGCCCTTCATGACGAGTCCCTGGGGCCAATGGGCAACGCCATCCGTCTGCGGGCTGGATGGCATTGCAGTCAGCAAACTGCTCCAGGGTGCCGTACTAAAGGGACACGATCCCTGCGAGATACTCCGAAGTGCCGGCATCAATGCTTCAGTTTACGGATGCGCCGACGCCGCCATCGATGGACAGGCGCTTGTTCGGCTGATGCGCCAGATCCAGTTCGCGCTAGACGATGTCTATCTCGGCTTCCTGCCTCAGGGCTGCCGGCTGGCGCTCGAGGCCGAGCGGATCATGTGTCTGCTGCATTCCGAAACCTTGGGTGAAGCCTTACGCGTCAGCGTCAGGTTCACCGACGCAATGGCGCCCGATGTTGGTCCCGTTCTCAGCGATAAAAGTGGGCGTGGGCTACGCCACACCTGCCGATACGAGACGATGGAAGGCTTGGACCGGGACATGCTAGTCTGGATTCGGTTTGTGTGGATCTACCACTTCTTCAGCTGGCTGATCGGTCGATCCCTGATGCTCCGTGGCGTGATGATCAAAGGGGCGCGTCCGGAGCAGGAGAACGGATTCGACCGGTTTGCCCTGTTTCGCTGCCCGGTTCAGTTCAATGCCCCGGATGATGCCTTGTTGTATGACTGGGCCGACCTGGGTGAGCGGTTGGCGCACAGCTCGAACACGGAATACGACGCTTATTATGCAAATTCTCCGGATTGGTTCAGCTGTCATGGCACAGAACCGAGCTGGGGCGAGCGGACCCAGCAGGCGATCGTGGAATTCCAGCGGAAAGGCCACTGGTCACCAACGATCCATATCGTTGCGAAGCGTCTCAACGTGAGTGCAAGACGTCTGAGACTCGACCTGTCGACCGAAGGAGAGAGCTACCGTGAGATGCGAACGCGTCTGCGCGGTGAATTGGCGGGTGCATATCTCGTAGCGAGCGACATTCCGATTCAGGAAATCGGGACACTTCTGGGCTTCAGCGAGCCAGGCAGTTTTACCCGGCATTTCATTTCATGGGCTGGGGTGAGCCCCACCACTTATCGTGCCGAGAATGCAGCAGACGCAGCAATAAGCGCTGCGGCAACCGCAATTCTGAACGAACGACGTGTGGGGCGCCAAGCTTAGTGCAATCGACTTGGTCACTTCCGTCAAATATCGGCGTCACACCTGTCATGGCCTTTCGATTCGCCATTGGCAACATGCGTATTGACCGGGGCCGGGAGGGTCCCAGCAAAAAATAAAACAAAGGAAGCGGTCAATATCATGCAACACAACCGGATCATTCAAAACTCGCGCACTCTATTACTGGGTGCCACCGCAATGTTCGGCGGATGCATTTTTCCGATGCAGGCAGCGGCGCAATCTGATCTGCAGGGCAGCGCGCCGGCTAATGCTACCGACGATGAAGGCACGCACGTACTGGATACGATTTTCGTGACAGCGGAAAAACGCTCGGAAAATCTGCAGAATGTTCCGATCGCGATCACGGCCGTCACCGGTGAGACGCTGGAAAAGGCCGGGGTGAATGAGGTCGGCGACCTGACCCAGCTCACCCCCAGTCTCCAGTTCGGAACACGCTCGAGCAACGTCTTCATCGCCATGCGTGGCATTGGCCAGGCCGGCCAGGACATCGGAAGCCAGTCAGGGGTGACCGTTTCACTCGATGGCGTCCCACTGCTCAACCATTTCATGATGAACCCTGCTTTCCTCGACGTTGAGAGGGTCGAGGTCCTGCGTGGTCCGCAAGGAACAATCGCTGGCCGCAATGCGACTGGCGGGGCCATCAATATCAACAGCGCTGGGCCGACTGACCAACTGGCGGGCAACCTGGCGGTCAACCTCGGAAATTACTCCCGGAAAGGTGTGAGCGGCTTTCTGAACGCGCCGATTTCCGACAGTGTCATGACCCGTGTATCGTTCCAGAAGATTTCCGCCGATGGCTGGCTGAAAAATGGATTCAACGGTCGTCGCAATGACGATACTGACCTGACGCAGGTGCGCGGCCAGCTGCTCGTCGAACCCAATGATTCGTTCAGCGTTCGTGCGCTGGCCGAATACACGCGCGATCAAGGCGACCCGTCATTCAACCTTCTGCTCGGACGCGCCGTTGCGGACATCCCCTCGGCCGTCGAACTGCCGGGATATCCTTACCCGCAAAACGACGTCGATGGCCTGACCTTTTATGAGAATGAACCCAATCGCCGTGATGTGGAGGATTTCCGGGCGACGCTGATCGCGAGCCTGGATCTTGGTGCCAATACAAGCCTCACATCGACCACCGGCTACATCAATCACGATATCGATCTCACGGAAATAGACGTCGATCTGACTCCGGCTCCGACGTCAACCTTCCCGCTGATCGGCCTTTATGCGAGCCAGTTCACGCAAGAGTTCACCCTGACGACGGCGCTAGGAGACCGGGCCGATCTTGTTGCCGGCCTGTTCTACATGCACGGCGACTCGAGCGAGCCGCTCTACCTGACCTTCGGCACGTTTGTGAACTATCTCGTGTATCTGCCGGAGGAAACGCTCAATTCCTATGCAGCCTATGCGCAATTCCGCTATAACCTGACGGACAAACTGCGCCTGACACTCGGCGGGCGGTACACTACCGACGACAAATCCTACGAGATGGATGCGACCGTCCTTACGACCAATACGCTACTCAGCGAGGACGATTCTTGGTCGGCCTTCACGCCCCGCTTCGTGCTCGACTACACGCCGAACGATAATTCGCTGCTCTATGCCAGCGTCTCACGCGGCTTCAAGTCCGGCGGTTTCAATACGCTGGGTGACATCACGCGTCCGGTGAACACGTTCAATCCGGAATATGTCTGGAACTATGAAGCCGGTGCAAAGGTTGCATTCTACGACCAGAAACTGAGACTGGGTTTGACCGCCTTCTACGCGGACTACACCAATCTTCAGGCAACCGTGTTCCGGCTCGATCCGTTGACTGATGTTCGCTACCCGCGGGTTGAGAACGCGTCGACAGCCGAGATCAAGGGCGTCGAATTCGAGTTTCAGGCATCGCCCATTGAAGGCCTGTTGCTCACAGGAGCGGTAACGCGTCTCGATACGGCGTACGGCAAGTTCTGCAACAACGACCCGCTCCGCCCGACCATTCCGACAGATCCGGGCTGTGTCGGCGAAACAGTGGATGGCCAGCCGCTCCCTGCCGGGGCCGTCGACCTCACCGGCAATCGGCTGTCACAGGCGCCTGAATGGCAATATAATGTATCTGGCCAATACGCCTTCCCGGTATCTACCGCGCTGGAGGTGACTGCCCGGGCCGACTACAAGTGGCAGAGCGAGGTCTTCTTCGATTTCTACAACAATCCGCTGAACACGCAGGACTCGTACGGGTTGCTGAATGCATCGCTCGGCCTCGGATCGCGGGACAAGACCTGGACGGTTACGGCATGGGTCCGGAACGCCTCTGACGAACGATATGTCACCCAGGGGACCACGACAACGAGTGCAAACCCGTCACGGACCGGCTCCATCGGCATGCCGCAAATGTACGGCGTGAAGCTCGACTACCGGTTCTAGGCCGCCGGCCCGTTTCAACCTTTATCGGCGCGAAACGGGCCAGCTTTCAGAACTCAGGCGCCAGGCGCCTGAGGTGTCCCAGCCTTCTGCCTGTCCACGACCGCAAGTATCCCCAAGGAGTTCGCCATGCGACAAAGCGAAAAGTCAGGCAACATTTCCCAGATGATGCTTTACCGGGAATGGTTGCATCGCGAGCATGGACTGGCGTTTGACGACTATTCGGCAATGTGGGCGTGGTCGACTTCGGATATCGCCGCCTTCTGGCAGAGCATCTGGGACTATCACGCGCTGGAATCTCCGACGCAGTTCGAGTCCGTCGTAGGCGGCGCAATGCCGACCGCCACCTGGTTTCGAGGCGCGCAGGTGAATTATGCGAGACAGGTCTTTCGCCATGCAGAGCAAGCGGACGCGGCCGGCCAGCCGGCGATCATCGCCGAGAATGAGCACGGAGAAGTCCTGGAACTCAGCTGGCGGGAACTGCGACGGCGAACGGCGTCCCTTGCTCTTGCGCTACGCCAGCACGGCATCGGTCGGGGCGACAGGGTGGCTGCCTATCTTCCGAACAATCCCGAGGCCGTCATTGCCATGCTCGCCTGCGCGAGCCTTGGTGCGATCTGGACGATGTGCTCGCCCGACATGGGCACACCGGCGGTGCTGGACCGCTTCCGGCAAGTCGCCCCCAAAGCCCTGATCGCTGTCGACGGGGTTTACTATGGCGGACGGCAGATGGATCGCTCCTCAACGGTCAGCGATATCCGCGATGCCCTGCCGAGTGTGACGTCGCTCTTCCTTGTTGAGAGCGGCTATGGCGAAACAGGCCTCAAGGACATCGTCGACTTTGAGGCGGCTCAGTCACGCGATGATGCGGAAACAGCTGCTTTCGAACCCGAATGGCTGCCCTTCGACCATCCGCTCTGGATCCTCTATTCCAGCGGGACGACGGGCCTGCCCAAGGCGATCGTTCATGGTCATGGCGGAATCATCGTTGCCACCTGTGCGGGCGCCCTGCATTTCGATCTCGGCGCCAGCTACGCAGCCAATTCGTTCGGTGAACGGTTCCACTGGTACAGCGCTACCGGCTGGGTGATGTGGAACATCCAGGTTGGCGGGCTGTTAACCGGCACCACGATCTGCCTGTTCGACGGATCTCCAAGCGGCACAAAGACCGAGCCGGAGTGGAAATCGCTCTGGTCATTTGCCGCACGGCACGGCGTGACATGGTTTGGCGCGGGAGCGGCCTTCTTTAGTAGCTGCCGCAAAGCCGGGCTGGACCTTGGAGAAATCAGCGGCCTACACACCATTCGCGCACTGGGCAGCACAGGGTCTCCCTTGCCGGCCGATATTCAGCGATGGGGCTCAGACCAGTTTGCCCGCCTCGGCAAGGATGACGTCTGGTGGTGCAACATCTCAGGCGGAACCGACATAGCAGCAGCCTTCCTTGCAGGGAACCCGGAGTTGCCTCCCACGCCGGGACGCTTGCAATGCCGCCATCTTGGTTCCGCCGTCCAATCCTGGGGCGAGGACGGACGCGTGCTGATCGGTGAAGTCGGGGAACTGGTCTGTATCCGGCCTTTTCCCAGCATGCCGCTCTGTTTCTGGGGGGACGAGGACGGCGAGCGGTACCGTTCTTCCTATTTCAGCAAATGGCCGGGAATCTGGTGCCATGGCGACTGGTTGCAGATCGATGCCGACGGCAGCTGCAGCATCAGTGGCCGGAGCGATGCCACCATAAACCGTCATGGTCTGCGGATGGGAACGGCTGACATCTATGCGGCCGTGGAGCAGCTGCCCGAGATTGCCGAGAGTCTGGTTATCGATCTCGAGGATGGTGAAGGCGGCAGCAAACTGCTGATGTTTGTCGTGCCCCGTGGTGCAAAAGTGCTGGACCAGGCGCTCGAGGTCGCGATCGCCAGCGCCATAAGGCGTTCCCTGTCGCCCCGTTTCGTGCCTGATACCTTTGTCAGTGCGCCCGCCATTCCACGCACCTTGTCGGGCAAAAAGCAGGAACTTCCGATCAAGCGTCTGTTTCAGGGCTGGGCCATTGAAAAAGTCATCAACCCGGATGTGCTGAAGAACCCCGAAGTCATCCCCTGGTACCTAGAGCGGGCTCGTGCGTGGCAAGAGCAAACGAAGCAATCGACGATTGCATGAGACAACCACCGGGCGCTCGTCCCACCCCGAACGGTAAACACAACAGGCAGCCGATGGCGTGCAAAAATGGAGTGAATCGATGAAATTGTTGCTGTGCCTGATAACGGTTATCGCCGGATCATGTCTTATGGCATGCCAATCCACACAAGCGGGCGGGCAAACCACCCTGAATGAAGCCCTCGTTGTGGCCGCGCCGGCGGGAGCTGTACGCGGGCTGCGTGAAGGCAATGCCAACGTCTTCAGGGCAATCCCCTATGCCATGCCACCGACAGGAGACCGCAGATGGCGCCCGCCGGAACCAATGCCGGCATGGCAAGGAGTCCGTGAGGCCCAGACTCCCGGACCGGCCTGTTTCCAGCCGCCAAAGGCGCCCGGCCTCTATTACACTGAGCCGCCCGAAATGTCCGAAGATTGCCTGCTGCTGGACGTGACGGCGCCGGAGAATGCCAGGAACGCCCCGGTCATGGTCTGGATTCATGGCGGCACGCTGATCTGGGGTTCATCGCAGTCGGAGAAATATGACGGCCACGCCTTCGCTGATCGCGGCGTCGTGCTCGTTTCTGTCAGTTACCGTCTCGGCGCGCTCGGCTTCATGGCGCACCCGGATCTCAGCAAGGAATCCCCCGAAAATATTTCAGGCAATTACGGACTGCTGGACCAGATTGCTGCGCTCGAATGGGTCCGCCAGAACATTGAGGCATTTGGCGGTGATCCGGACAATATCACGATTTTCGGAGAGTCGGCCGGTGCCCTGAGCGTGGAGCACCTGCTCGCATCACCCCATGCGCATGGATTGTACAAAAGGGCGATCGTGCAAAGCGGTTATCTTTACACGATGCCGGAACTGCGTACCGCGAATCATGGCCTGCCTTCGGCAGAGGGGATCGGTGAATATTTTGCGGCTCTGCTTGGAGCAGAGGACGTTGCTTCCCTTCGCGCAATTGATGGGGAGACGCTGATCAACCGGACAGCGGCTGCAGGTTATTTGCCGTCGGGTTCTGTGGACGGGAAAGTGCTGAAACGCCAGCTCGTCGACACGTTTGACGAGGGCGAGCAGGCGAAGGTGCCGCTGATGGCTGGATTTACCCGCGGCGAGATACGCAGTCTGCGCGGCCTTCTGCCCCCGCTGCCAGAAAGCCCTTCGGCATACGAGGATGACATCCGGGCACGCTATGGTGATTTCGCCGACCGATATCTGGAATTCTATCCGCCCGGCGGCGATGCCGACCAGACGCGGCTGGACGCGACGCGGGATGTGATCTTCACTTGGGCAATCGAACGCATGGTCCGCCAGCAGGCCGAACTCGGACAGCCTTCCTACCAGTATTATTTTACCCACAGTTATCCGGAGGCAGATGCGGCTGGCGTCGCGGCATTTCACGCCAGTGAAGTCCCCTATGTGTTCGGCAATCTGGGAAAGAATCCTCAATACTGGCCGACAATCCCTGAAACACCGCAAGAGCATGCGGTTTCAGCGGCGATGCTCGACTACTGGACCAGCTTCGCACGAAACGGCGTTCCTGCATCCGTGAACGGGCCCGATTGGAAGCCCTTTGCGGATAAGCAGGCCTATATGGAATTCGCGGACGAGCCGATGCTCCGGCTTGACCTTATGCCAGGCGTCCATGAGCTTCACGAGGAAATCATGTGCCGTCGCCGTGCGGCCGGTGACCAGCCATGGGACTGGCGATCCGGTTCCATTGCGCCGCCTCTCCCTCTTGCGGGCCTGCCTGACGAGTGAGCCAGAGTGTGCTGTCAGTCTAATGCGAACCCGTCTCGGATTTTCGCGGGACAGCACGTCCTGAGCCACGAGACGGTTGCGCCACTCGCGAAGCGCGGCGCCTCGTTTCTGTTTAAGCCGTATTCGGGAGTTCATATGCCTATCGAAGTTGAAGTGATTGTGGACTGACGAATGGATTGAGACGAATTTCTGCAAACTTCGCAAGCGCCGAAATGGCGACATCGCCCGCTCTCGTCTTCGAAACGGCGGGTGTGAGTTCTCGGCCCGGTTATTGGGATGACGACCCGTTTCCTGGCGCCTCTCATTTCCGATCACCTTCATCGCGGTCCGGTAGGACGGACATCTGTCCGTCACAACGATGTAGGGACTGCCGTACCGCTTCATTGCTTTCTTGAGGACTTTCAAGGCAGCGGCTTTGTCACGCTTCTTCGTGACGAAGGATTCCAACACCTCGCTCTCATGATCCACTGCGCGCCAAAGACAATGCCGCTCGCCTCGGATTTTGACGAAGACCTCGACCAGGTTCCACCGCCATTGGGGACGGCGTCGCATCGACTCGGAGCGCCGCTTCCCGATCTTGTGAGCGAAGTGTGCCGAACCGGTCCATTCAGAGGCGGACACTCTCGTGGCAGACATCAATGCTGCGTTCATGGAGCATGTCTTCGACATTACGCAGCGAGAGCGGAAATCGGACTTGCAATAGTACGGCGAGTTGCATGATTTCGGGCGCGGTTTTGAAGTAGCGGAATGGATTTTTCCACATGAAATGAGGCTAAACGCCTGGATAGGTCGCCTCAAGCCCCGGTTCCCCTGACAATACCTCCCGGATAGTCGGTCACTAAATCCGGACACGGGAAATGCTCTGAATATCGGCAGACTGGCTGGCGGAGAGGAAGTCCGTATAATCGAAATCCGTATATGTTCGTGAATGTTCAGTAACACACTGGTATTATACGAAAAAAAGAACTTCTTGTCCGGGACTGTTCGCCCGGTTACGCTCAGAACCGCGATCTATGGCGGGGTAGGTGGCGGGGTATATCTCGGACAGGGAAGACAATCAACCAATGCCAAAGAACAGCTTCAACCGGCTCACACGGCGTCAGGTCGAGACCAGCAAGCCGGGCAGGGTTGCCGACGGAGGTGGGCTCGTCCTGCAGACCTCCAAGTCCGGCACGCGCTCGTGGCTCTTTGTGTATCGTTGGGGCGACAAGCGTCCCGAGATTGGCTTGGGGGCTTACCCGGCAGTTTCTCTGGCCGCGGCGCGTGAAAAGGCCGTGCGAGGGCGTGCGTGGCTGAACGAGACGCCGAAGCGAGATCCCCGGACTGAGTGGCGCCGCGTTGTGGAACAAGCGGCTAATGAGGATTCCGCCACGTTCGGAGCCTTCGCCCTGGACTACGTTGCAAGCATCGAAGGCGACTTCCGCAATCTCAAACACCGGCAGCAATGGCGCAACACACTCAAGACGTATGCGGCACCTATCTGGACCCTGCCGCTCGACACCATAACGACGGACCATGTCATGGAATGCTTGTCAGCTATCTGGGCGACAAAGCCAGAGACGGCTCGGCGTGTACGCGGCCGCATTGAACGCGTCCTGGATGCGGCAACGGTTCGAAAATTGCGGACAGGGGACAACCCCGCGCGTTGGGGAGGGCATCTCAAAATGGTGCTCCCGAACAAGCGTCCAAAGGCGCAGCACTTCCCGGCTATGGACTATGCCGCGGTGCCGGCATTCATGAGACGTCTTGAAGCGGTGGAAAGCGTCGGCGCTCTCTGCCTGCGTTTTGCGATCCTTACAGGTTCGCGATCAGGTGAAGTTCGAAAGGCGACGTGGGACGAAGTCGATATAGCGAATGCACTTTGGACGCTGCCAGAGAACCGCACCAAGACTGAAATTGAGCATCGTGTTCCGCTTTCGGATAGCGCAATGCAAATCCTGGCACAAATGAACGAGGCGCGGTCGAGTGCTTTTGTTTTCCCGGGTCAAAAGCCAGGACGTCCACTCAGCGACATGACGCTGACCGCGATCCTGCGACGTTGGAAGCTCCCGTACACGCAGCATGGTTTTCGATCGTCGTTCAGGGACTGGGCGGGAGACGAAACTGACTTTGATCGCGAAAGCATTGAGCTTTGCATAAGCCACAAGGTTACTAATGCTACCGAAGCAGCCTACCGTCGGAGAGATGCCCTGCAAAAGCGACGTATAATTATGCAGGCTTGGTCTGACTATTGCTGCGCGCTGGTCGATTGATCTGCGTTAAGGAATCCGATCCTTTATTTCCGTCGTTTCGTCTCGACACGACACATCAATTAGTCAGCTGTTGCTGAGTAGGAAGTGATAGGCGCGCCCGCCTTGCGAATGAAACGGCTCACACATCAGAATGCAATCTGAGCGAGCAAAAGGTTGACTCAAATTCACATCCACCTGATGTTTTTCCCAGCGGACTACGGGTTGGGGGCGGAGCATTGGTAGGCAGTTTGTCTCAGTTACAAAGCATGATGGTTGACGCGCTCTTTGACGAATCGGCCCTAGAGATCGGTTTGAAGGCCTTTGCTGAGTACTGCGGCGCTCCAATTGGGCATCTGATGGTTGCAGACGGTCAACGAACCCTTCTACGGTCTTGCTTCTCGCAGGCCATGGATGAGGATCTGGCGGCCTCTGAAGCCAATTATCAGCAAATAAATCCTCGTGTTCTCGCGATCCCAAAGATGCAGCAAGGAAAAGCCACAAGGGACAAGGACTTTATTTCCCGCAAATCCATAGAGCTGGACACGACCTATCAGGAATTGATTCTACCCATGGGACTCGGACACTTTTGCGGAGTTCCGATTGTTCACAATTCAGAAATGACCGCGGGAATAGCTATACACCGGCCGATACGCGAAGAGCCATTTCGCGATTCTGAGGCATACCGTCATGAACAAGCTGCAGCGGCATGCGCGTCTGTTTTTCAGCTCGCAACAAAAATAGATAATCGTCTCGCATCGGACTCTGTGAATCTTTTCGGAGACCACACGCCAACTGCCAGCCTAGACCGGCGCGGCCATGTTCTCGGTTACAATGAGGCGTTTGAGTCGCTCCTCATCCAGAACCACATTCAGGTAGGCATGGATAGAACTCTTTGCTTTGGCTCTGGAAAAAGTCGAAGAAGTTTGAAAGAGGCGCTAAATCATCGAAATGGAACAGTCGGTGGCAGGTTTGTAGCTCCTGGAGTGCGGCGGACGAATCTGTGGGTCTGCACGGTTGTTCCATTCCCTTTTGCGGGTTTAAGGGGAGCATCGGCCGCTACTGCGTTGATCTACTTTAAGCGGATCGAAGTGGCGTCTTTCGTTGAAGTGAGGTTGCTCCGTGAAGCTTTCGGACTAACAGTCGCAGAGTCTGCCGTGGCTCGTTTGCTTTGCGAAGGACACAGCCTCGAAAAAATCAGCGAAATTAGGGGCGTCAGCTTGTCCACGACCAGGACATTGCTGAAACGGATCATGCTAAAGGCGGAATGCAATCGGCAATCGGAACTCGTTTTGAAAATTACTGCAATGATGTGAGATTCAAAGTACGAAAAGCATAATGTTCTAGGAAAGCGCTCGTGGCATCAGTCAGCCGTTTAGAAATAGACTAGACCGCCATTTTGCGCTGGCCAATCCGGCGCTCTTCAATTCTGAGGCCATCTTCGCATTATTGATCGGTGAGCGCTTTTGAGCATTTTCGCTCCAAAATTCTGCCAACCGTATTCGACGTAACCTATTTGGGGGACGACGGATAACGTGCTGGGGTGAGATATTCACTTCTGAATATACATGGGAGAAATCAAAATGAAAACAATGACGCTATTCGGTGCGGCATTGGTTGTGTCAGCGCATGCGTTTGCGATTTGTCCAAGCGACAAACCGTTCCCAGCATATGACGTGAATGAGTCGGATCCGGTCAAAATGGAACATTGTTATCGGACCGTGTCTGAAGCGACATCTGCTACAGAGCGGTTTTTGGGAGTGGACCTGGACGACATCGACTTGCCGCGCACTGGAGAAACTCAAGACGAATACTTTTCAAGAGTGGAGAACTCATCGCCAGGCAATCGAGAAATTTCAACGCCAAATAACCGACCAGAAGATGCTGGTGGCGTATACGATTTCACCTGCCCATCAGGCACCAGTGCATCGATACCTCGCCCGCCTAGCTCAAGCATACAGTGTACTGCAGCATTCGAGCGATATGCCAAGGTGATGTCCTGCAATCTCATCGATGATATGGCTTCGGCGGAGCAACAGTATTATTCTGCCTGCGCCGACGATATTTTCCGTGAGTAGGAAGACGTCAAATTTTATGCTGGCCAAAGGAATAGTATTCTTTGGGCTGCTTATTTTGTTGGACTCGGGATCCGTTAGTGCTGACACATGCCGCGACGGATTTGTTCGTTGTGTTCAATCCACAGGCGATCCGTTGACCTGCCAACCCGAGTACCGTGCTTGCACAGGTTTGCCGCCTTTGCCGGCAGAAAAAAGTCCTCACGCGATATGTAGCGATTGGCCGAGCCTGCGCGATAGCCAGGAATTTGTTGATCGATATAATCGGCTGACGAAACGTTTCGACGCGTCCATTCGAATCCAGAAGAACTGGATCGATAGAATGGATGAAATATCCGATTACGATACTGGGCTAAAAATAGTGGCGGCTCTTGATGTTTCGATGACAGTTTTGGATGTGACTGCCCAAACGGTACGCTCAAGTATCGATCTCGCGACTCTCGGCGCACCAGAAAAAATTATGAACTACTCGTCAAAGAAGGTCGAGACGATAATGCGTAATCTGGACCAATTAGAAAGCAGTGCAGACTATCTGGCGTCCCGCAGCGTTGAAGAAGATATACTTCTCGTAGTGGCAAAGCGAAACGCTTTGGCTGATCACGCTAGAGAAACTATCCAAATTATCCAAACCTTGGTTGCTGCGAAAGAGAGATCGATTGATCGATTCGAAGCTATGGATGTCGTGGATCGAGCGCAAGCAGGAATGCGGACGTCACTTGCACTCGCCGAAGAGAAGTTGGCCCAGTCCAAGTCATCCTTTGAGGATTTCAATCGTGTCAAGAATGACTTAGACGATTTGTGCACGAGCTAACAAGGTGGCTGTTGTTGAAAACTCGGTTTCGAACAATGAAACGCATTAGGCAATTCAATTGCCTAATGCTTCTCATTCACAACAATCACAAAATGCATAAGGTGTCATCCAGCCTGCAGCAATCTCGCACTCTAATTGTACATTTCATGTGCACATGCCGAGGTGTATGATTCACGTGCCTTGTCCAGGTTTTGGGCTTCGTTACAGCCGCCTGCTTTGGCATATGCTTTCATCGCAGCATAACACGCTGCGCTGTTCGTCTTAATAGGAACAGTCGCTCCGCCCGACATCGGGCATGAGAAAGTGTAGTCCTCGTCGTATACGTAGTTTTTCGGCCCCGGCGTGGAGCCGGTTGTGCTCGCGGATTGGATTGAGGATGTAGTGCGCGGGCCCGGGGACGTGGATGAGTTCCTTGCTAGACTTTCGTTCAGAGCCGCGCCGGTTCGTACGCCGTCTTCAGAAGTAATATCGACAACAGTTGCGCCGAATACGTCCAGCGCAGCTTCAGTTCCGATTGTGTCAGCGGCCATTCCTGTCACCATAGCGCTCCCAAAGAGCGCCATGTATTTCCCGGTGTTGTCGACAGTATTCCCATCGGCATCAACAGTTTCACAGGCCGTACACAGAAGAGCGACTGCCGCAGCAGCCGATGGAAAAATGCGATTGATTTTCATTTTGTTGCCTCTTTCATCTCCATTCATTGATGGAATGTGAATCTTACCGACCGCGTGAAAACCTCGCATCACCCATATGGGTCACACAATTTCATTCCCGTCCAAATGTGCTTGAAGGTAGATTCGCTGGTTCTGCGGTCATCGAGGGCACATAGTGCAAATTTCAACCAGCCTTCACGCCGCGCATCTCCTGCAATTTCAACAACATTCCCAGCGTCCGCTCGAATTGCCGATCCAGTTCCCCATCGAGCGCCATCAGCTTCGCCGCGCGAAACGGGTCCAGGCTCTGCCCCCAAACCTGGAGCCTCACCGCAGGACGTTGCTCGACCGCCTGTATCTGGTCGTTCATCTGTTCCTGAAGGCTGCCCTTCAGAAATGAGAGGAGCCGGTTGGCCCGTTCTTCGGGCGTGTCCGCTTCGCCTTCGTCGGCAACCACGTTCTCCCACCAGTCTAGCGAGTCCTGACGTAGGCAGGCGAGCGCGGCTTTGAGGGAGGCTTCGGTCGCGCCTGACTCCAGGATATCGATGGCCTTTACGAGGTCGCGCGCTTCACTGTCATTGTATTCGCCCTCCTCTGCATCATCCCCCGCCAGCGTCGTCAGTGCGCTGGTTGCTGTGGCGGCGACTTGCTCGACGCCGGACGCTACCAGCGCCCGTTTCGCAAGCGAACGCCCGTCAGACCCACCGACATGACGCGAAACCTCCACGAGGTGCGCTGCGCGCTCCGCCAGCATGATCCTCTGTCGCTTCCAGATGATCCAGCACAGCCGTTCCACCAGGACCGTCTCGCTGCTACCGCTTGGCTGGTATTCAGTCTGCAGGCCGTCAAGGAGCGCAATAAAGGCATCCTGCGACTCCCAGGGCAGAAGGGCGTTGATTGCCGCCTCTGGCGTATTCAGATTCCGTTGAACATCGTCCCCCATTACCAGAACCTCCTCAGCTGTTGTCGAACGCGAGTTTGATGGCCCTGCATCCGCCCAAGGATGCGGACAAGTTGCTGTTCAAGCACGTCCTCGCAAGCGTGGATCTCCTGGCGCATGGCGTCGAATGTCGTCTGGTGCATGCCTTTGGGCTTAGGCCCGACCCAATTCCCCATGCCAATCTCGACGCCCAGCTTCCGGCGCAGAGACCGTGCGCGGCGTCCGGCTCGGTCATACACCTGCTCGCGCCGGGTCATGTAGGTAAGATCATGGCAGCAACGGCAAAGGAACAGCCGACTGGCGCCATAGAGGTGTTTGCGTCGTTTGCTGCAGTTCGGGCAGAGGAACAGTGCCGTCTCACCGCCAGCGGGGCAGGGGAGCCGGACGATGGTGATGGTTTGTTTGGTTGGCTCCCACTCGCCGCCATTCAATCGAAAGCGAAAGTTCAGGTGCAGGAACCCATCGTGGAAAGCGATGCCGATCCAGTTAATTTCGCCGTCATCGCCGGTCCATTTCCAGCGGCCCAGATAGCCTTCACTGAACACGCGCTTGCGGCACATCAGGCCCGCATCGATCCGGCGGTTGTGCTCCACCACGCTCGCATGCCGCGCGTTCCAGCCGCCGCTGCCGAACCCTCCCATCACGCCATCCTCGCCTGGATTTGTCGAAATCGGCTGCCAAGTCGAACAGGGGTGAGATTTCGGTGATACTTGCAGCGCTGGTTCCTGTCGCCAAACCTGCAGGCGGTTCGGGGGAAGTGATAGATGTGAGACTTTTTTTCTGAAACAGCCAGCAGAAACGAGGAATACAGGGAGAGACAGCTCGCGAAATGTCTCACAAGTGTCACTCCGTATACAGCAGCTACAGGTTTGGCACTAATCATTCGCCGTCCTCCGTGTCATGACGTGTCACTGACTGGCCAGGTTTCAGTCCGTGAACCATGTTGCCCTTGTTGCTGTGGCGGACATGGACGCCCAGTGCGGCAAGCGATTTTAGGCGCTGCGTGAAGCGTGTCTGACTCCCTATGTCGGCGTCCCGCAGCCCTTCCAACTGTCCCCACTGTCGGTACGCAGCATAGGCTGTTCGCGTCGTCAGTCGGTCGCGCTCCTCACCTGTTATCGTGACGGCCTGCGGATCGCTCAGCCAACATTCGAACGGGTCCGATACAATGACCCAGTCTCGCATCACCGCATCGCTTGAAGGGATCCGCGAATAGCCGCGTTGCCGAATAGCTCTGAGTGCGCCGCCAATCGCCCAGGCAACAGCAAGTGCGAGTTCATGCTTGCCAATCAGTTCGCCGATCCGGTCAAGTCGCTCGGCGAGGGGTATTGTCCGGTTGAAGGATACAATCAGCAACCGGCGGCGAATGCCTGCGTCCATACCGTTCGTAAAGGGCGGAAGGGAATTGGCGGAGTACACGAACTGGGCTTTCGGCCTGACGGTAAATCCTGATCGGTAGAGCGGTCTGCCGGGCATGGGGTCGCCCGTTACGGCCGCCTTGAGGGCTTCAGATGCGATGGCTTTTCCGCCGATCTCGCTCGCCGATACCAGCCAGGCGCCGTCGAGCATGGCAACGCTTCGGTCGTCTCCCAGATGGGACGGGCTGAGCGTCACTTGCGCGTTCTCGGGCACGAGGGCTCGCAACAATGCCTGGAACTGGGACTTCCCGTTCGCAGCGCTTGCCCCATACAGAACGGCAACTTTCGGTGCAGTGAGGCGTGTGGCACAGCCGGCCAGCGTGATGCCGGCTATCTCGGCTAGAACTGTGCGCTTGTCGTCTCCCTCCGGATCACCGCGGAACACGCCTTCCAGGTAACGGTGCAGAAGGCTGTCCGGCGGCGGTTCGGTAGCAATGTCCCCGGTCCAGGGCACAGGCAGGATATGGCGATTCAGGTGCTTCTTGTGATGCGGCACCAGTTTGGCCTGGTCGTCTGCGAACGTGACGAACCCATTCTGGCAAGGCACCCCCGTTTCGGGCTCGTCGAAGAAGCCGGGACAGTCCCGATTACGGATGATCAGTTTCTCGATCGCGTCGATCTTCTGGTTGGACAGCCTGATCAGGCGCTTGTGCCCTTTATGACCATATTCAAGACCATCATATGGCTTGATGAAGGGGAACAATTGGCTTGAAGGAATGACTGTCCAGTGCGTGCCCGTCCAGGTGTAGAGCACCCCATCGCAGGCGATCACCTCACCGAACTCTACCGATAGATCCTCAATGACGTGCTCGGCGATTTCCAGTTCGGACCCGATGATCAAGGAGCCATGAGGCGACATCGTTCACGCCTCGCCCGACAGGCTGTCGAGCCAGGCTTCGATCGCCGACACGCGGATCAGGCGACGGCTGCCGAGCTTGACGCTGGCTATTTCGTTTGTCGCCATAAGCTCATACAGCTTCGTACGCCCGATCCCTGCCATGCGGGCGGCGTCGCCGGGGGAAACGGCCAGCGGCCGGGGCTGGGCATTTGTTCCTGCGTCAAAGGGGGATGTCATCGCGGCTCTCCATGCTGTGAACACGGGTGAATTTGCCAAAGTCCCGTTGGACATTCGACGCTGGACATTGGCCATTTGCCCACGCCATCACATCCAAACAGCATTCAACCTCCGGTATGGCGCTTGGCATCTCATGGACGACGTGGCACTCGTCGTTGGAGCAAGGGAATCAACGATATGGCGTGGGGCTTACAAGGCCATCCCATCCTGAACACACCTTATGTCGAGCCGACCAAACACTGGGCGCTCGACAGCAAAGGTGTTCCAACAGGTGAAATGAAAAGCGGAAGAAGGCCGCACAAGTTTGTCGTCCCCGTCGCTCAGGCACGACGAAACACCTCTCAATCAGAACTCGACCTTGCCGAAGACGGATCGGAAACGAACACACTGGTCAATTCCATTCGACCCTTTGTCGAAGCGTGGCGGCGCGCGCCTGCGAAGGATTGGAACGTTACTCCGGAAACCGAGCGTCTGCTCAAATGGTGGCGTGACCCATCCGTTCGGGAGTTCCCTTTCTTTTTCTGCCAGCTCGAAGCGATCGAAACGCTGATCTGGCTGGTTGAGGTGGCGCCGAAATCGTTCCGGGAAGCTGTCCTGGCTGCCAACGAAGAGCCAAACGCAGGCCTTTTCCGGGTCGCCGCCAAGATGGCAACGGGCGCCGGCAAGACGACCGTGATGGCGATGGCGATCATCTGGCAAACGGTAAACGCGGCCCGCCGCCCCAATTCGACCCGGTTCACAACCGGATTTCTGATTGTCGCGCCAGGCATAACCATCCGAGATCGCCTCAAGGTGCTCGTTCCGCACTCCACCGGCAACTATTATGACGACCCCAAGCGCCGCTTCGTGCCGCCGGAACTCCTGCATGAACTGAGCAAGGCGCGTATTGTGATTACCAACTATCACGCCTTCCAGCTCAGGGAGAAACTCGACGTCAAACCCCAGGCCCGGAAGATCCTTGGCGAACGGGGCGAAGAAAAGAGATTCCCGGAATCGCCGGACGACATGATCCGCCGCGTCGCCAAGGAGCTGCTCGGACTGAAGCGCATCATGATCCTAAACGATGAGGCCCATCACTGCTACGAAGAGAAGTCGGACAAGGGAGACGAGCGTCCCGTCGGCACCGATGAAGCAGATGACGCCAAGGAGAACAATGAAGCCGCGCGCGTCTGGATAAACGGTGTGCGTGCGTTCTGCCGCAAGTTCGACGTGCTCTCCATCTTCGATCTCTCCGCTACACCTTTCTTCCTGCGCGGGTCAGGCTATGCGGAAGGGTACCTCTTTCCATGGGTCGTATCAGACTTCTCACTGATGGATGCGATCGAATGCGGCATCGTGAAGACGCCTCGTGTGCCCGTCTTGGACGATACAGTGCAGGGCGACATGCCGAAATGGCGTGAGCTCTATCGCCATCTCGATTCGAAAGACTTGCCGCGCAAGGGGCGCAAGTCGAGCGGCGATGTGGGCGATCCAGAAAAACTGCCGGAGCTGCTCAGAGGCGCGATGGAGGCACTCTACAATCACTACGAGCAGGTCGCCGCCAGCTGGAAAGCAGCAGAGATCGAGCGGCCGCCCGTGCTAATTGTCGTAGCCAACAATACAGCAACGTCAAAGCTCATCTATGATTTCATTTCTGGGTACACGCATCCGGAAGATGACAAACGCCTGATCCCTGGCAAGCTCAGGCAGTTCTCGAATGTGGACGAGAATGGCCACTGGCGGAGGAAGCCCCGCACGCTGATCGTGGATTCCGCCGCACTGGAATCTGGCGATACGCTGCCAGATGATTTCCGGAAGACATTCGGAGGCGAGATCGATGAGTTTCGCGCCGAACTCGCCCGAACAAGCGGATCTGCCGAAGCCGAAAAAATCAGCGATGCTCAGCTCCTGCGGGAGGTCATGAACACCGTCGGCCAGCCCGGCAAGCTCGGGGCTGAAATCCGCTGCGTCGTGTCGGTATCCATGCTGACCGAAGGATGGGACGCCAACACGGTTACGCACGTTCTGGGGGTTCGTGCATTTGGCACGCAGCTTCTCTGCGAGCAGGTCGTCGGCCGGGCCCTGCGCCGCGTCAACTATCAGCCCGACGAGCACGGATTCCTGCGCCCGGAATATGCGGATGTCCTGGGCGTGCCGTTCGATTTCACGCCTGACGCCACGGTTGCGCCGCCCATCGCGCCGCCAAAGACAACGCGAGTGCGCGCACAGCCCGACCGGGCCGACTGCGAGATAAGGTTCCCGAACGTCGCAGGCTACCGCGTCGCTTATCCTGCAGGGCCATTGACCGCGACGTTCACTGCAGATTCGAAACTGCAGGTGACGCCGGACGACATTCCTACCACAGCCATGAACGAGCCCATTGTCGGAGAAGGCATCACGCTCACCATCGAGAACTATGCCGACCAGCGCATGAAGTCCGTCTACTATGCCGTGGCTGGCCACACATTGCGCCAGTTCTTCCGTGCTGACGAAACCGGAGCCATCGAGCTTCATCGTTTCGGCGAACTCGTCAGCATAACCGAGCGATGGTTCAATGAATGCCTCACCTGCGTGGGCACAAATCGTGAAGCGCTGAAACGCCTCTTCCTCTGGCGTCCCATGGCGCAGAAAGCAGCCGAAAAGATCGCACTCGCATGCCATGCGGGGCCCCAAGGAGCCGAGCAGGTCAGGGCGATCATGAATCCCTACAATGAAACCGGCTCCACCCGCTTCGTGGACTTCGTCACATCCAAGACGAGCCTCTTTCGAACCGACCCATCCCTTTGCCATGTCGATTTCGTCGTCGCGGACCAGGACTGGGAAATGGCTTTCGTCGAGGCCATCGAACGCGACCTCAAAGAGGTCGTTCATGCCTATGTGAAGAACCACAATCTCGGATTTGAAGTACCATACGAGTTCGAAGGGTCGACCTATCACTACAGGCCGGACTTCATCCTCAGGGTCGATGATGGCCACGGGCCGGACGATCTCCTCAACCTCATCTGCGAAGTGAAGGGGCGCCGTTCCGACCGCGACGCGATGAAATCTGAAACCATGCTGAAGCGCTGGATCCCGGCTGTGAACAATGCCCGGATCTACGGGCCGGAAGATTTCGGCCGCTGGGCCTTCCGGGAGTTCACGGATCCCTACAGTTTTGCGGATCATCTGCATGAGTTGCTTGGTAGTCGGGAGGAAGTCCGATGACCCCACTCTTGTTCTGCTTCACAGGTTGGATGGAAAAGTATCGGGGGCTCGATGCCCAACAGGATGAATTGATCGGCGGAGGCGCCTATCCTGATGAGCATGGCGTGGGTGGCGAAATCTGCAATTTCGTCGAGTGCAACGACGGTAATACATACGGTTTTTTTGAAAGCGGAGATCATCAAACCAACATTTCGCGCTTGGGAGCGAGCGCTAATGATGAGTGGATCGACGGCGTGAATGTTGTGTGGATGGCGGCTAGCCCAGACGACGGGAAGCGTAAGATAGTTGGTTGGTATGCCGATGCGCGAGTGTACAGGCATCGCCAACTATTTGGATCGCTGCCTTCGAAACAGCACGCTCGTGATCGGTTGGTTGACTACAAGGTCGTTGCACCTGCGAGCAGTGCCGTGCTGCTTCCCCTAACGGACCGCCACCTGATCGTGAAGAAAAGCCGAAGCTGGAGCGGACAAGCACAATGCTGGTATCCTGACACCAGCGTGCCAGAAGTTGCTGCATTCGACCGGCAAGTGAGGACATTGATCGCAGGCGAAGCTCCCGCTCTCAATGTCCAGAAAGCCGCTGTGGATACAAACCAAAGACTTCAGGTCGAAGCCCGCGCGATCGCCGTCGTGACTGAGTATTTTGAAGCAGCCCCAAAAGCCTACTCGATCAAGAGTGTCGAGCGGGACAATGTCGGCTGGGACCTGGAAGCCAGACGCAACGGCGAACAAACGCTTCACCTCGAAGTGAAAGGTCTCTCGGGCACCCAGGCCCGCATCGGCCTGACACCCAACGAATACCGTATCCTCCAAGACCATATCGCCGGAATCGAGCCTGACTACAGGCTTTGCATCGTGACCGGTGCTCTGTCCAATGCGCCCAGATTACAGATCGTTCAATTCAGTCCTGAAACACGCGAATGGCGCAACACTGTTACGGGAGTAGTTGCCCAGCTGGGAATTGATCCTGTCGAATCTGCCTTTGTTTCAGTGACAACCACAGAGTAACCTCATGGCCCGCACCCCCAAACCCCCTTCCGACATCGAAAACTACCGCCACGCCGAGGCGAAGCGGAAGATGATTCCGACGGCCGAGCAGCAGGGGCTGGTGGCCAGCGACGAGGCGAAGCCTGTTCGCTTGGCCTATCCGCGCGACACGAGCCTAGATCCCCAGCTTGTCTGGCGCGGCAAGGACCAGGAGGACCAATCAGACCTCTATGTCGATGCGCCGCCCGTCTATATCCAGGAAAAGATCCACCCGCGCGTCATCATCGAGCGCCTGAAGAAGGACACGGCCGCCCGTGCGGCGGCGGATGCCGAACAGATAGACCTGTTCAGCGATTTCAATGGCCGGCCAGAGGAGCTGGAGGCGCGCACCGAGTTCTATGCGCACGAGCAGAACTGGCAGAACAGGCTGGTGTTGGGCGATGCACTGATGGTGATGGCGAGCCTTGCCGAGCGCGAGGGCCTGCGCGGCAAAGTCCAGTGCGTCTACATGGACCCTCCGTACGGCATCAAGTTCAATTCCAATTGGCAGACACACACGAACAATCGCGACGTGAAGGACGGCTCCGCCGCACATGTCAGCCGCGAGCCGGAAGTGATCAAGGCATTCCGGGACACATGGAAAGATGGGGTGAACACATATCTCTCATATTTGCGTGACCGCTTGGTGCTCGCCCGAGATTTGCTCGCGCAAAGCGGCTCAATTTTCGTCCAAATCGGCGACGAAAATATGCACCTTGTTAGGAGCTTGTTGGACGAGGTGTTTGGAGCTGAAAATTTTGTTAGTCAGATTTCGGTCAAGAAGACCGCAGCCCAAACCGACTACGCACTTCCTAGCGTCGTCGATTACATTATTTGGTATGCGCGGGATAAATCGGCGATCAAATACAGACCGTATTACTTGCCAAAGGAGGTAGGCGATCCTGGGTCGGAACAATATCGTTCAATCAGAACCGAGGATGGGTCTCTTGAACGAATAGCGGATCCAAAACGGTTTACGCCAGCACATCTTTGTCGGCCCGACAACCTGACTTCTAGTCACGAATACAGTCGCGGAAAAGAGCCGTATCAATACAGGGGCATCACCTACGATCCCGGACGACGCTACTGGTCCACAAGTCCCGAATCCATTTTGCGATTAGAGCGATCGAGTCGTCTGCATGGTAGTGGGCGAACTCTGAGCTATACGAGATTTTTGGGCGATTTTCCGGTTTTCCCTCTTCTGAACGTTTGGACTGATACGGGCACAGGCGGGTATGGTGATGAACGCTACTACGTCGTTCAAACAACAGCTAAGATTGTTCAACGTTGTCTTCTTATGGTGACCGACCCTGGAGATTTGGTGCTGGATCCGACCTGCGGATCCGGCACGACCGCCTATGTCGCTGAGCAATGGGGCCGGCGCTGGATCACGATCGACACGAGCCGCGTGGCGTTGACCCTTGCTCGCCAGCGCCTGATGGCGGCGCGCTTTCCTTACTACCTGCTGCAAGACTCTCCCGAAGGTTGGGAGAAGGAAAATGAGAAGCGTCCTACTGGCCAGCGACGCGCCCGCCCCGCCCGTTTCAGCAGCGAGATGGCACAGGGATTCGTCTACGAACGCGCCCCGCACATCACGATGAAATCCATCGCCAACAATGCAGACATCGATGCGGTCTGGGACCATTGGCAAAGGACGTTGGAGCCTTTGCGGGAAAGCCTAAACGTCGCTCGCAAGACCACATGGGAAGAATGGGAAATTCCGCGTCTCACCATCTGGGACAAGAAGAAGGGCGAAAGCATTGCCAATCCGGTCCTCAAGGCTTGGCCAGAGGCAGACCTCGCCTTGCTCTCCAAATGGTGGGACGCGCGCCGCGCACGCCAGAAGGACATCGACACCTCGATCGAGAAGAATGCCGATGTTGAACTGCTCTATGATCGCCCGTTCGAGGACAAGAAGACCGTCCGTGTAGCCGGTCCCTTTACCGTCGAAAGCCTGTCACCCTATCGCGTCATCCCGTCCGTCGAAGACCCCGCCCTTCTTGCGGCCCTCGCGAGCGACGATGGCGAACTGCCAAGGCGGACCATGCTGGCCGAACAGACTGACTTTGCCCAAGTCGTCGTCGAACATCTGAAAGCCGCTGGAGTCCAGAACACCAAGAAGGGCGAAGCCATCAAATTCGAGAGCCTCACGCCCAAAGGCGGCGAGGGCTATGTTTCATACGAGGGGCGCTATACGGACGCAAAGGGCATCAGCCGCCGCGTCGCCGTCGCCATCGGCCCGGAGTACGACTCCGTCGGCTATGACTTCATCTTCGCCGCCCGGCGAGAGGCCTTGCGCAGCACCTATGACATGCTGCTCGTCTGCGGCTTCCAGTTCGCACCCGATACCGATGCCTCACGCTTCGACACCAAGGAACTCGTCGTCCTGCATGCTAGGATGAACCAGGACATCCGCATGGGTGAGCGGTTGAAGAACACCGGCGCCGGCAACCTCTTTGTCGTGTTCGGTGAACCGGACATCGATGTACGCGAAGCTGGTGACGGCATGATCGAAGTCGAGATCAAGGGCGTCGACATTTTCGACCCGACGACGGGTGAAGTAAAATCTTCCGGTGATCCGGCCGATGACATTGCCTGCTGGTTCATCGACGACGCCTATGACGAGGAAAGCTTCTTCGTCCGCCACGCCTACTTCCTCGGAGGCGCTTCCGGCGACCCGTACGCCGCGCTGAAACGTGCCCTGAAAGCCGACATCGATGAGGATGCATGGGCCAGCCTCCACTCCACCGTCTCGCGGCCTTTCCCGAAACCGGAGTCAGGCCATATCTGCGTGAAGGTGATCAACCATTTCGGTGACGAAGTGCAGAAGGTATTTGCGGTCTAGACTCTCGCAGCTGAATAGCCATATCTAGCGGTGAACAGCTGCGGACGCACTACCTATGGTACGTTCCATCGGAGGATTGCTCGACCGACTCGCTCCGGCGATGCAGCGCGCTTTATTCTTGCATCTGGGTCTTCCCTATCCGTCAACAGATGACGATCCTCCGACAAAACAGCTCAAAGAGACGCTCAAGACAGCATTCAGCACCGCGAACGCAGCCTTCATCCGGACATCGGACGCACTGCTCGCCGACCTTAATATACTGGCGTCCCCCATCGGAGAAACCTATGTGGCGCAGGAGTTGACCACGAGCGAGCCGCCCGTCGGCGACCTCTTCCCGCGCACCCTCGAAGGCGAACACGACAGGGCGCTTTGGCTGATCATCAATGACCCGATCGCAGCCGCTGAGATCATCGCGGTCGCAAGCTTTGACAGCCGATTCGAAAAGCCGGCCCATTGGGCAGGTGTTCGCATCCCGAATGCGCGTCCAGGGTTCTGGGACGAACTGTCTGACGAAAATGTCCTGAAGGGCGTGTTCGAACGCTCGCGCGCCAAAGGAACAGTTCCGCCCACTCGGCTTGGTGTCGAATACCACAGCCGTCGTGCGCTGCGTCACGCCGGCCAGACGATCCAGGCTACATTGAGCGAGGGCGGAAAACGCGAGACCCCGATACTAACTGGAGCCGATGGCAAGCACAAACGCACGCCGATCCAGCATACACGCCAGTTCCATGTTGTCATCGACGCAGACCAGGAAACATTCGATGTGGTCAGCCTGGATCTTGCGAAAGGCGTCCGCACGAAGCTGTTCCAGGATCTCGCCGAAATGGCGGGCGTGTCTGCGGACCAGCTTGCAAGGCTTTCCCCGCGCGAACTTCGGCTCGACCAGCTCGCCCGGACACGCGACTTTCCCTGCTCGCCATCCAGGCACGGGTTCGAGCGCGTCGAGCTGACCAGCCTCACCATTTTCCGAAGCGACGTTGGCGCACTGGTGTTGAATACGACCGGCGCAGACCGCCTGCACGTAAGGGACGCATGGAACAGGTGGTCCGGGCAGACACACCACGCGCCGCCTTTCGGGAGGGTGACCGCCGCAACGCTCGTATTCGATTTCGCCGCAGACCAGAACGACGACAAAAAGTCATCAAGGCCTTTGCGGTACACGGAGGCCGGAGGATTCCAGTTCCGGGGGTGGCGCGAGTACCAGAGGCAGCAGGCCTTGCGCCTTCTCACGGAGTTGGGGTTGCTCGATGGTGACTGATCCAAACACATCACCGCTCCGGTCCCTGCTCGGCTGGATCAACGCCCGTTCGGACCTTGCAGACAATGAAGCGAGACAAGAGCTTGGTGACGCATTCGAATGGGCCGAGGCCCGTAGTGTCTTGGTTCCCAGGGGATCGTTCGCGCGGATTCTTTGCCCGGCCTGTTCGGGGCATGCGGTTCGCCTGGAATTGCACAATGGCAACCACGTCGTCCGCTGCACCGAAACCGGCATCCAGCTCGTATCAGCAAGCGCATTTGATCGATGGCGCGTAGACGTAGGGTCATTTGCCAAGGATATTTCTGCGGCGATGGCGTTGCCGGAGACCAGCTTCCGCACACGCCGCGAGGGTCACCTCTTTGAGCTGGGGAGCCTAGATCACGACGGGAGAGACAAAGCGGTGTTTTTGTTGGCGGGAGGCTGGGACACTGAGATTCTGGAGACATCCCTGAACGCCTTGGACAACCTGAGCAGCCGCGACACAGGACTCGTCCTGACGACCGCGAAATTTCCGCTGAGCCTGAGATCGGATGCAAAACACCGATTTATCCCTCTGGAAGAGATCATGGCGTTGGAAGAGGACGGCCTCAAGATCGACAGGCTGTCGCTCGGGAAATGGCTCAGGGCCGGACACCGACCCAGGCCCAAGCGCACCGATGCGCCCGAATGGCACGAAATTGTCGACCGGGCCGTAAGTAGCCTCAAGGCGGCACCATCGTGGGGCACCGTACAGACATCGAATGCGCGCGCTATTCGCTCATGGGCCAAAGACAGGAAGATTGACCACAAGCTTCCCAAGTCCGACCGGTCAATTGTTCGACATTTCAAAGCACTCAATCCAATTGACTAACGGGACTGGAAGAACCTGCATGCGGATGACAGCATGAATAGCGGCGTGTACTTCTCGCGCCAGGTGAAAAATATCGGAGGGGTCGGGACGGAATCAATCCGTCTCAGCAACTAAACATCTGGGGCGTCTGTAGCCGCTTATCTACTAAATTCGAATGCCTTGGCGGGGCAAGTGGCGGGGTTGAAACGAGGTGTTTTTGAAATACAGTAATAATAACAAGGTGTTATTCGGTAATTGTGGCGGAGAGGAAGGGATTCGAACCCTCGATACGCGTTAACGTATACACCCTTAGCAGGGGCGCGCCTTCAGCCACTCGGCCACCTCTCCGCACGAAGCTAGTCGTCTAGTGAAACCGACGCCGCACCGCAAGCCCTCGGTGCTGTGAAACTCCGGATACCTGAGACCGGGCCGATCTGGCGCGGGACCGAGGGCATATCGCGCCGGGCCATTCCACCGGCCAAAGACCCGCTAGACGTTGAAGCGGAAGTGGAGGACGTCGCCGTCCTGGACCACGTATTCCTTGCCTTCCGAGCGCATCTTGCCGGCTTCCTTGGCGCCCGCCTCGCCGCCCTGGGCGATGAAGTCCGGGAACGCGATGGTTTCCGCCCGAATGAAGCCCTTCTCGAAATCACCATGGATGACGCCGGCCGCTTTCGGCGCGGTCGCACCACGCCTGATGGTCCATGCGCGGGCCTCTTTCGGACCGACGGTGAAATAGGTTTGCAGGTTGAGCAGGTCATATCCGGCGTGAATAAGGCGTGTCAGGCCGGGTTCTTCGAGACCAAGGGTCTCCAGGTATTCGGCGCGGTCAGTATCTTCGAGCATGGCGAGCTCGCTTTCGATCTGGGCCGAGAAGACGACGCAACCGGCACCTTCTTCCCTGGCGCGCTCAACGACGCACGCGGAATGGGCATTGCCGGTCGCAGCACTTTCCTCGTCGACATTGGCGACGAAGAGGACGGGCTTTGACGTGAGAAGCTGCAACATGTTCCAGGCACGCTGTTCGTCTTTGGGCACCTTGGCCTTGCGGGCAGGGCGGCCTGCGTTGAGTTCCTCCAGAGCCAGATCGATCAGGGCAACCTGGGCCTTGGCATCCTTGTCGCCGGACTTGGCCTTCTTCTCGACACCGGCCTTGCGCTTCTCGAGGCTTTCGAGGTCGGCCAGCATCAACTCGGTCTCGACCACTTCGAAATCCGCGATCGGGTCCACCGTGCCGCGCACATGCGTGATGTCATCATTCTCGAAACAACGCAGGACATAGATAATGGCGTCCGTTTCGCGGATGTTGGCAAGGAACTGGTTGCCGAGCCCTTCGCCCTTGGATGCGCCCTCAACGAGGCCGGCAATGTCCACGAAGTTCATGCGCGCCGGAATGATCTCTTTCGAACCGGCGATCCGCGCCAACTCGTTTAACCGGGGTTCCGGCACAGCCACTTCGCCGACATTGGGCTCGATGGTGCAGAACGGGTAGTTGGCCGCCTGCGCAGCGGCCGTCTGCGTCAGCGCATTGAAAAGCGTGGATTTGCCTACATTGGGAAGGCCCACAATTCCGCATTTGAAGCCCATTTCGGCCTCCTCTTATTAGGTGTCTGTGCGGGGCCTTAGCGCTATTTCGCTGATAAAAACAGGCAGTTTTGTCGCCTCAGAGCGGAATCGGGTGGTCAAGCAGGGGAGGATTGCTATTCTCGGCATAATAGTTGCAAGAATGACCCCATGGCATATGACGTCTTTCTGGTTTCCGCGAACGAAGATCGCGACACGGCGAAATTGATCGCGCGGCGGCTTCGCGCCCTCAAGTTCAAGGTCTGGTTCAACCAGAAACAGGTCGATGAGACCTTCGACGCCAAGGACGCACGCAACGCGACGAACTCCACATCCATGCTCGTGCTGTGGTCTGAGAACGCCGTGAAGAGCGACTGGGTCAGGGCGGCAGCATCTGTCGGGCATTCCCGCCCGGGCACCCTGGTGCAGATGGCGCTCGACAAGACCATTCCGTATGAGCCGTTCCGGACCGCCAAACGGTTTTCCGTCGCAGGCATGACGTCCCGCAAAACGCCCGAGGGTTTCTACCAGTCCATAGAAGAACTTGGCAGCCGGGATGGACGTAGCGACCTGCGCGAATGGATGGGCTTTGGGTCGAAGGACGAAGACGAAAGGGCCGACTGGCTTGCCGCGCACCCTGGCGACCCCTTGGCGCTGCACGCGAAGGCCCAGCGCGAAAAAGACCTCGGCATGAAGCCCGCACCCGCACCAGCGGCACAAAGCGCTGCTGCGCTCGCTGCGGCGTCCCTGAAGGGCCCCTCGAACGATCGCTCGGTCGCTGGCGTGACAATTGCTGCCGCTGCTGCGCGCGCCCCTGTGGCGCCTGTACCCGCAACCGATGCGGAGACTGGAATCGGTTGGGGGACGATGGGCGCAATCTGCCTTGCCATCCTGGCCATGCTGGTCCTCGCCTGGTTTTTCCGCTCCCAACCCATCGCGCCGGGGATGCGTGCGACGTTGCCAGCTGTAGGCAATGGCGTGACGGTTGCCGCAACCTGCCCGTCTGGACAGGTCCCGCGGTCTCTCATGAATGAAGTGCTCCAGACCGGGCCGATCATCAACGACACAAGCGAATAAGCTGTCTGATGTCCCCCAAATGAAAAGCGCCGCCGGATGCAGTCCGGCGGCGCTTTTCATTTGTTCGGTAGTCTTGAAGCCTAGCTCAGAGCGCGGTCGATATCGCGCGCCGCAGCCTCGAACTGGTCGACGCCGGTATCGTCGCTGAGGATGCGACGTGCGGCAGAGACGGCGGCATCAGCAGCGGCGCGGCGCACCTGTTCAGTCGCTTCGGCTTCGGCGCGGGCGATACGCGCCTCGGCCAGCGCTTCACGCCGCACGAGGCGGTCTGCGATGTCCTTGCGGGCCTCTGCCATGATCTGTTTGGCGTCTGCCTTGGCCTGATCGATCATGGCCTCAGCTTCCTTGTCAGCGTCCTGCTGGCGGCGTTCAGCATGGGCCAGCGCCTCGGCAGCGCGTTCACGCAGGTTGCGGGCGTCTTCCAGTTCAGCAGCGATCGCGCTGGACCGGGAGTCCAGACCGCCAAGGACTTTCTTGAAAGCGCCCATGCGAGCAGCAATCAAGAGGAAAACGACAAGCGCCAGGAAAGCGACGAAAGTAACCGGGTCGCTAGCCGAATAAGCGAGGCCACCCATGAAGCCTTCGCCATGACCTTCCGTCTCAGCGAAGGCCGGCAGCGCTGTCATTGCGCAAAGTGCACCCAAAGGGAGGAGGTGTTTCATCGTCCGCATCGGGCTACTCCATTGCCGTGGTAACGGCTTTTTTCAGTTCGGCCTTTGAAACCGATACGCCGAACCGACCGACAATTACGTCAGCCGCGTCCACGGCGATCTGTTCGACATTCTTCATGGCGTCGGCACGAAGACCGGCGATACGCGTATCAGCGGCTGCCAGTTTCTTCTCGAGTTCTGCGTCCACGCGCGCCGTTTCGGCCGCCATTTCTGCATCCATCTTGCCGCGGGCCTTGTCGGAGGTTTCACGCGCCTTGGACTTGGCCTGCGCGATGCGCAGTTCAAGGGCCTGCTGGGCTTCCGTCGCCTGATCGTTCAGGCGAGCGGCCTGGTCGAGGTCAGACGCGATCCGGTCGGAACGCTTTTCCAGCGTATCCGACAGTTTCGGCAGGATGACCCGAGACATGGTGAGGTAGAGAATGCTGAACAGCACCGCCAGCCAGAACAG